>Ga0136611_10000116_pt1 | contig 44610 bp, 41 predicted proteins | sample AntDrymUQ2232306_2_FD_106645 | JGI IMG/M metagenome (GOLD analysis project Ga0136611, IMG submission 106645) | Polar desert sand microbial communities from Dry Valleys, Antarctica - metaG UQ223 (23.06) | ecosystem: Environmental > Terrestrial > Soil > Desert | place: Antarctica: Dry Valley... | reverse complement strand
TCGCCTCGTCCACCAGATCGAACGGCCGCGGCTGGCGCACCGATATGGGTGGGAATCCGGCCATCTCGCCCTCCCCCGTCCCCGCCCGCACGGCGAGGATCCCGCACGGCGCCGTGCGGGATCGGCCACGGCGGCCCGGGCGCCGAGTACGGGCCGCGCGCCCGACAGTGTGCCGACGCCCGCGACCTGCGCTGGCGGCGAACGGCTCGGGGCGCGCTGTAGCCAGGGCCAGTATAGATCCGCGCGCGACCCGGCGGACGGGTGGGTGTGCGACGGGCTATCGTGTCGGACGACCAACGTAGTACGAGACGACGTGCGGGCGGCATCCCGCCGTGCGCCGGCTCGGGAGGACCAATGGCCAGATTCAAGTTCGTGTTCTTGCCGCCGGTCTCGGACGTCCAGCGCCAGTGGGCCGAGCGACTCGCCCGCGACGTGCCCGAGGCCGACGTGAGCGTGCCGGAGTCGCGCGAGGACACCAGGCGCGAGATCGTCGATGCCGGCGGCGTATTCGGCCGGCTCGACCCTGAGCTGCTGTCGCTGGCCCGCGACCTCAAGTGGCTCCAGGCGCCGGCCATCGCGCCGCCGGCCGGCTTCTACTTCGACGAGCTGGTCGCGCATCCGTCCGTCGCAACCAACTTCCGCGAGATCTTCAACGATCATATTGCCGCGCACATCATGATGTACGTGCTGTCGTTCGCGCGCGGCATGCACTACTACGTCCGGCGCCAGCTCGCGCACGAGTATCGCCCCGCGCGGGTCGATACCGGCGTCGTCCATCTGCCCGAGGCGACGGCGCTGATCGTCGGCGTCGGCGGCATCGGCTCCGAGGCCGCGAAGCACTGCACACACTTCGGCATGCAGGTGCTCGGCATCGACGCCCGCCGTGAGGACACCCCCGAGGGCGTCGCCGAGCTCCACCGCCCCGAAGAGCTCGACGGTCTACTCCCGAAGGCAGATTTCGTCATCCTGACGATCCCGCACACGCCCCAGACCGAGGGCATGTTCGGCCGCGCGAAGTTCCGAGCGATGAAGGACTCGGCATTCTTCATCAACATCGGGCGCGGCAAGACGACTCGACTGCACGACCTCGACGCGGCCCTCCGCGCGGGCGAGATTGCGGGCGCCGGCCTCGACGTGTACGAGGAGGAGCCATTGCCCAAGGATCATCCGCTCTGGACGGCGCCGAACACGATCCTCACGCCGCACACGGCCGGCTTCGGCCCCTACCTCAACGACCGCCGCTACGAGATCTTGGTCGACAACGCGCGCCGCTTCGCGGCCGGCCAGCCGCTCCGAAACGTCGTGGACAAAGCCAACTGGTTCTAGTTGGCCGTCACACGACCGAGAGTCAGGACCACGCGTGTGCCATGGTCTGGGAGGCGAGGTGGCGGGCATGGGGTGGTGTCGTGCCGAGCGCCACCACGACCTCACATCGCCACGTCGGCGTTGATGCTCGTCGGTGCCGGTCTATTCCTGCCACGGGCTGTCAAGACGAGCTGACATGATCGTTGGGGGGACACCGATGGCGACATTCGTACTCGTATCCGGCGCGTGGCTCGGCGGCTGGTCGTGGCAGGGTGTCGCGCCGGCACTGCGCGCGGCCGGGCACACCGTCTACACGCCGACGCTGACCGGCCTCGGCGAGCGCGTGCATCTCGCGCGGCCGGAGGTCGATCTCGATACGCACATCGAGGACGTCGCGAACCTGCTCCGGTTCGAGGATCTCCGAGATGTGGTGCTGCTGGGCCACAGCTACGCGGGTATCGTGGTCACCGGCGTTGCAGATCGGATGCCCGACCGCGTCGCCGAGGTGGTCTACCTCGATTCCGGCCCGACCGCGAGCGGCACGGCGTTCCTCGACAACCAGCCGCCGGAGAACCAGGAGTACGCGCGAAAGGCCGTGGCGGAGCGGGGAGACGGCTGGCGACTCCCCGCCTTCTCGTGGGATGAGATCGTCAACGTCAACGGCGCGAGCATCGAGGGGATGGACCAGGCGACGCTCGATCTGGTGAGCAAGCGCGCGACGCCCCAGCCGTTCGCGACCTACACCCAGCCGCTGACGCTCTCGAACCCCGCGCGCGACGCGCTCCCGAAGCGGCTGATCGCGTGCAGCTTCCCACTCGATCAGGTCCACCAGCTCATCGCGAGTGGGCACCCGTGGTTCACCGAGATGGCCGGCCCCGAGTGGCAGTTCTCCGAGCTGCCGACGGGCCACTGGCCGATGTTCTCGAAGCCCCGCGAGTTGGCCGAGCTGCTCGGCAGCCTGGCGTAGCCACGCCATTTCGCGTTCAGGCAGGGTCGAAGGGGAGCGGGCGGGCCGGGCCCTTGTACGACTGCACCAGATGGTATGGAAGGCGCCGGTTGCGCACGACCTCGTCAGGGGCGATGTAGCGGCCGGTCAGGATGTTGCACCAGTCGCGGCCGTTCATCCCCAACACCTTCTTGTGGGCGTTGATGCTCATCCCGAACGCCTTCTGGAATGCCTTCCAGGCGTACTGGCGCGCCTGGAAGGCGCGGTCCGGTGGCGCGAACGTGCCCCACTTCTCCCAGTAGAGGCTCACGTAGGCGCGCTGCCGCTCCCGCGGCTCGGCGCTCGCCGCCGAGCCGTCGGCCCAGGCCCGGTAGTGGTGGATCGCGACCGCGCGCGTGTACGCGACATCGTGACCGCTGAACAGCACCTTGGCCGTCAGGTCGGGGTCGATGCCGTAGTCGCGGAAGCGCTCGCTGAAGCCGCCGACCTCCTGGAGCACAGGCGTCCGCAGCAGCCCCTGATTCACGTTCAGCACGCCGATCGTCGAGACCGCGCCCAGGTAGGGCGCCTCGACGAACGGCCCTTCGACATCCTTGACCTTCAAGCCGAGCATGCCGACGTTGGGCAGGCGATCCATGATCTCGACGCCCACGTCGAGGCCGCGATTGACCACCTCGTTGTCGTCGCTCAGCCAGCACGTATACGGCGTGTCGATGGTCGCGAAGACGTCGTTGTAGGCGCGCGCCTGCCCGAGCTTCTTGCCGACCAGCACCGGCACCAGATGGTCCGAGGCGATCGATTTCAGATACTCGACCGTGCCGTCGGTGGAGCCCGCGTCGGTCACGTAGACGCGGGTCGGCGTGGTCGTCTGGGCGACGATGCTGTCGATGCAGAGCTTCAAGTTCGGCAGGCGGTTGTACGTCCCGAGGACGACCGAGACCGTCACGTCCGAGGGCTTCACGTCGTGGTTGCCTCTTCGAGCAGGTTGGCCTGCTCCTGGCTGAGCGGCCTTCCGGCCGCGGCATGGTAGCACGCGAGGAACGTGGCGGCGGCGCGCGGCCAGGAGAAGCGGGCGAGCCGGGCCGGGGCGGCGCGGCGGCACCGATCCAGGATCGACGGGTCGCGGTGGGCCGCGAGCAGGGCGGCGGCGATGGCCTCGGGTCGCGTCGCGTCGAAGAGCAGCGCGGCATCGCCGGCCACCTCCGGCAGGCACGTCGCGTCCGACGCGAGCACCGGCAGGTCGTACTGGAACGCTTCGAGGATCGGCAGGCCAAGCCCCTCGAATAGCGACGGGAACACGAGCGCCCAGGCCGAGCGATAGAGCGCGTGCAGATCGTCGGTCGGGACCAGCCCGAGCATCCGCACCTGATCGCCAAGTCGAAAGCGCGCGATGGCGGCCGCGATGGCGGCCGCGTGCGGCTCGTAGGGACGCCCGGTGCAGACGAGCGGCAGCACGATGCCGTGCCGATCGCGCAGGATGGCGAGCGCCTCGAAGAGTCGGAGATGATTCTTGTGCGGGAACGCCATCGCCGGGTAGAGGGCGAACCGCTCCGGCAATCGGTACGCTGCGCGCACCCGTTCGACGTCGGCGGCGGACGGCATCAACGGCGCGGCCCACGGCCCGCGCGGCACCACGGCGACCTTGCGCGGGTCGATCCCATACTGCTCGACCAGATCGCGCTTCGTCCAGGCCGTCGCGGTGACGACGATTCGCGCCCGCTCACAGCCCTCGCGGTACATGCTGTCGCGCCAGCGCCGCTCGGCGTCCGAGAAGAACGCGGGAAAGTGGCGGTGCTGGAGATCCCACGGCTCGTAGATGAACGGCAGCTCGCTCTCGAAGCGGATCGGGTACGGGAAGTGGGCCACGTCCACCCCCTGCTCGCGCAGCAGGACATCGGACCGCGCGGTGGACGGCGCGGGCGCGAGCAGCCGACGCGCGTGCCACCAGCCCCAGTGCGCCGCGTCCACGCCCGGCGCGAGCCGCCCAGCCTGGTCGCGTAGGCCGAGCCAGCGGCGCGTCATGCGCCGAAACGACGCCTGCGCCTTCTGGGGGAACGGCCAATCGAGCACGTGCTGGTTGCGGCCGGTGAGCCGCCGCAGCTCCGGGGCGTGCCGGGCGGTCGAGAGCAGCAGGAACCGCTCGTCCCGCGACTGCACGGCGAGCTGCGCGAAGAGCGCCTGGAGGGCCGTCTCGATCCCGCCGGCGTGGCCCGGATCGATCTGGGCGTTGATCGCGACCGTGAGGGGCGTGCTCGTCGGTGCGGAATCTTTCACGAGCAACGAGAGCACAACACACACGAGCGTTGATCCGTCGACATGCTTGTCACCCCGAGGGAGCTCCAGCGACCGAGGGATCTCATACTCCCAATCCCGCCAGCGCGAGTTCCCTCGCAGGCTCGGGATGACAGTGGAGCGTGGCCGGCTCCGAACAGGATCGACAATCGGATGAGCGGCAACGAAAGTCGCGGTATCGGACTCGTCAATAGCGGGCTTGTAGTCGGGTAGTTGTGGACGGTCATCGCGTGATGGCCTCCTCGAAGCGATGCCGTTGCTCGGCGGTGAGCGGTAGGCCGGCGACCGCGCGGTAGCAGACCAGATACGTCCTCGCCGCCTCGGGCCAGGAGAAGCGCGCGAGCACGGCGGGCGCGGCGCTCCGGTGCTGCTCCAGCAGTGCGGGGCTCCATTCGGCGGTCAGGATTGCCTCGGCGATGGCGTCAGGGCGGGTCGGGTCGAAGTAGATTGCCGCGTCGCCGGCCACCTCTGGTAGGCACGTCGCGTTCGACGAGAGCACCGGCAGATCGTACTGGAGCGCCTCCAGCACAGGCATGCCGATCCCTTCGAACAGCGACGGGAACACGAGCGCCCAAGCCGCGCGATAGAGCGCGATCAGGTCGTCGGTGGGCACGGCGCCGAGCATGCGAACCTGCCCCTGCACCCCGAACCGCTCGAGCGCCGCGCGAAGTGCCGGCTCGTGCGGCTCGTATGGCCGCCCGGTACAGACCAGCGTGAGCGTCACCCCATGTCGGTCCCGCAGGATGGCGAGCGCCTCGAACAGCCGGACATGGTTCTTGTGCGGGAACGTCATCGCCGGATAGAGCAAGAACCGCCCGGGCAGCGCGTAGGTGCGAACGAGGCGTGCCGCGTCACCAGCGCCATCGCCTGACCCACTCGCCTGCATATCCGACTGGATCGAGATGACGGCGATCTTGCGCGGGTCGATGCCGTACTCGCGGATGATGTCCTGCTTCGTCCAGCGCGTGCCGGTCACGATCAGTCGGGCGCGCTCGCAGCCGGAGCGGTATACCTCGTCGCGCCACGCCACTTCGCCGGGCGAGAAGAAATTGGGCAGATGCCGGTGCTGGAGGTCGAGCGGCTCGTAGACGAACGGCAGCGTGGTCGGGAAGTGGACCGCGTAGGGAAAGTGGACCAGATCCACGCCGTGCGCGCGGAGCACGCGGTCGGCGTCGGCGGCCGAGGGCGGGCGGGTCAGCTTCTGGAGGGCGCTCCACCAGACGCGGTGCGCCAGGTCGATGCCAGGGCCGAGCGGGCCGGCTCGCCGCTGAACGCGCTGCCAGCGGCGCGACAAGCTCCGAAAGGGCGCGTAGGCCGGTTGCTGGAACGGCCAGGCCACGACCCGCTGCCCCGCGCTCGTCCACTGCTCGACGTCCGAGGCATAGCGGCGCGTTGCGAGCGCGACGATGCGCTCGGACGGCTCGGCATGCTGCGCGAAGTGGCGCAGCATGCCCCGAATCGCGGACTCGGCGCCGCCGGGGTTGGCCGGATTGACCTGGGCATTCAGGGCCACGGTCAAGGGACGCTCCCGCTCTCGATCCACTAGCGACGCGCCATCCGCGAGACTTGCTGCCATCAGCCGTCGAGCAGCCCAAGCGTCTCGGCCGGATAGACGAACGGCGAGCCGGTCAGGATGCCGTCGCAGAGCACGTCGAGGCCCGGCTGCTTGCCCGGCAACAAGTCGTCGAGGCGGTCGAGCGCGACCCGGTACGGCGGCACGGCGCCGGTCGGGACGATGCACGGCACCGGCACCATCCGCCGAAAGAAGAAGTGGTAGGCGTACTTGCGGGCGCGGGTGACCTGCTCGGGCGCCATCCGCGACGCGAGCGGCAGCGTGTCGAGGATGCGGAAGTATTCGTCGGGCGTGCGGGCGTCGAGGGTGATGCCCTTGTTGCGGATCCACGCCTCGCCGGCCACGATCGTCGGCGTGCCGAACGACGTGAGCTCCACGCCGGTCTTGGTGCCGTAGATGATCACCGCGTTGGCCGGCGCCATCGCCGCGTAGGTGCTGACCGGCGACTCCGGGGGGATCACGAATACGTTGGGCGGCAGCGTGGGGAACGCGCGCTCGATCTCCGGCACCAATGGCTGCCGCGAGCGGGCCGTCCCGCGAATCTCGGCCGGGTGGACGCGGATGACGAGCTGGAGGTCCGGCCGGCGGGAAAAATACTCGATGCTCTGGAGCACCCAGGCCAGCATGCTCGGGAAGGCGTTGGCGGGGTAGTGGAGCTGCGCGTCCCACATGACGTTGGTCAGCAGGCCGACGATTGGCTTAGTGAGGTCCAGCCCGACCTCGCGCGCGTAGGTCGCGAAGTCCTCGTCGGGCTTCTCGTGGAACCAGATCCAGTCGCGCGTTCCGGACCAGCGGCTCTCCAGATACGCCATGATCTGGTCCTCCATCGCGGGGGTCCAGGGCATGGTTTCCCAGGTGTCGGTCGGCTCGTCCAGCAGCGTGTGGTGGTACGTGTCACCGTGGCTGAAGATGAAGCTCGACGTGCGGTAGGCCGGGTTCCAGTTCGCGAGCCGCACGCCCTTCTTGCGGCAGACCTCGCCGAGGACGCCCTGCGGCACGTACAGCCCGTGGTTGAACGCCGCGATGGCGATTCCCTCGCGGTCGATCAGATGGGACGCCGCCGTCGCCGCGATCGATGCCGCTTCGAGATAGCGGCGCAGGACGATCTGTCCCTCCGGCTCGGCATGCAGGTCGCCGCGCGCGTAGTAGCGCAGCGCACCCGCGTAGGCGTGCTCGCCGATGGCCAGGCCCTCGTGGACGTAGGTCGGGATCGCGTCGAGAGGGATGATCCGGGCCAGCTCGCGCGCCGACATGCGTTCGGCCTTGCTCAGTAGCGACCCGTAGCGGTGGTCCGTCAGCCCGAGCGGATCGTAGTTGTACCGGCCGGTGGCGTAGCAGCTATCGCAGAGCCGTTGCGGCAGCTCGTAGCGGACCAGCACGCCCGCGTCCGGGATATCGACGTGCTCGGCGCGCTGGCAGCCGGGCAGGGCGCGGTCGCAGAGCAGCGTGTGGACGCGCGCGCCGCGCAAGGTCAGCGCGACGCTCAGCAGACTTTCGAAGATCGAGCCCGGCGCGTAGCCGCCGACGCTCGTGGCTACCAGCACGTTCGGGCCGTTCGCGGCGCGGCGCTTCGCGTCCTCCCAGAGCGGGCGGTTCGTGTCGAGGATCGTGCGCCAGTCCGGAAAGCGCGGGTCGCGCGAGCCGGATGCCGGGGCCTTGCCGCGCGTCCGACCCAGCGCGCGCGCAACCAGCCGGCGCGCGCGCCGGACGAGCGGCCTAGGAGAAAGGCTCGGGCTCATTGAGCACCTTCATGTTTTCGAGCAGCACGAACGGCACGCCGAGCAGTCGGAATCGCGCTCGGGGCACGAAGTTCGGGTCGGCCATCAGGCGCTCGATCACCGGGCGCCCGACGCGGTACGGCCAGAACAGCTCGTTCGGATCCTCGTAGCGCGCGAGGTCTTCCGCCACCAGCACGTAGTCGGCGAAACGCCGGAGGGAGTAGTCTAGCGTCCGGCGGAGCGCGACGGGGTCGTCGGTCGCGCGCAGCGGCTGCTCGAAGTCGATCGGTGTGCCATGGACGGTCGAGCGCCCCTCGTACTCGGACAGGTGGCGCAGTCCGGCCTGGGTCAGATAGTACCGCGCGTGGTGGCGGCCGAAGCCGGCCCGCCAGAGGAAGGCGACCGTCCGATCCTTCGTGATCGCCGCGATCTGGAGCGAGGCGTAGCGGACGTCGCTCACGTCACCGGCGCCGACGGACGACGGCTCGGCGGCGACCATCCGCGCGGCGCTCGCCCCGACCAGCACCACCGCGCCGGCCGCCGCGACCGCGTGGGCCGCGCGCTGCCGCAGTTGGAATAGGTGTCCCGGCTCGATTGCGGCGAGCAGCCCGACGAGCACGGTGACCACGCCCACCACGGTCGGCAGGAACGGCATCGCGTGCCAGCCGGCCCCGTACCCGAGCCCGATCGTGTTGTAGAGCACCACCGCGACCATCACGTACACGCCGGCCAGAACCAGCGTCAGGCCGGCGCCCTCGCGCATTCGACGCGGGGCGATTCGGGCGACGCGGAGCACCACCAGCAAGCCTATCCCCAGGGCACCCGACCCGAGCAGCCCGAGCGTGATGCGCTGCACGCCGGGCCGGCCGCCGTAGCGCGCGTCGCCGCCGAGCAGCACGCTGAGCGGGGCGTCCGCGAACGCGCGCAGCGAGGCGACCCGATCCTCGCCGATGCCCCAGACGACCTCGCTGTAGCGCCGCAGCGTCTGCTGCAGCGTCAGCCCGTAGTAGGGCACGGCAAACAACAAGAAGACGCCGAGCGGGAGCGTCGCGATCCGCGCCAGCCCGAGCCAGTCGCCGCGCCGCCCGTAGCGCAAGAGCGCCAGCACGATGGCCGGGACGGCGACGATGGCGATGGTCGCGGCGGCGTTGTCGCGCGACCACTGGGCCAGCCCGACGACCACGCCGATCGCCAGCCCCTTCCGCCAGGTCGCGTCGCGTACGTAGGCGAGCGACAGGAAGAGGCAGGCGATCGAAAGCAGCACGAGCTGCGGGTCGCGCCGCATGTCCTGGATGCCGCCGTCCCAGACGTACAGCGCGCCGGGCACGAGCGGCATGAGCCCCGCGACGATCTGCTTGAGCGGTCCGAAGCCGTATCCGCGCACGCACGTCACGATGCTGGCCTGCGCGACGAGCAGCAGGCCGACGTTGAGCAGCGCGAGCACCTCGGGCGAGCGGGCGCCCGGCAGCCAGGCGACCAGCAGCGCGAAGAAGCCGTGCAGCCAGGTGGTGGACCACTCGCTCGCCATGACGGCCGCCGCCGCGACCCCGTCCGTGCGCGCGAGGTTGACCACGCCGAACATGAAGCCGTAACTGCCGATCGAGTCGTAGTGCGGCAGGTGCGTCGCGTAGTAGCGGCGGACGATGGCGAACGTCAGCGCGTAGAGGCTCGCCGTCGAGGCGAGGATTAGGGCCGCGACAAGCAGATCCGCCCGCGAGCGAGGGGGTGCTGGCGAGCGGTTCAGATGCGCCGCGATGATGGAGCCGGCTACCGCCGGACCTACGTCCGGGTGCGGTGGTGAGGGAGCGAGCGTCACGGGCGCGGCCACGTCCCGCGTTCGGCGCCCGCGATGACCACGGTGGCATCCTCCGAGGCGCGAGCGGGATCGACTCGGTCCAAGGCGCGAGCGACATCGGCCCGGTCCGAGGTGCTCGCAGGTTCGGACCGGGCCGAGTGGCCATCGGGCTCCAGATTGACGGTCGATGCCACGATGAACGCCGGGCGCCGCCGCGTCTCTTCGAGCACCCGCCAGAGGTACTCGCCGATCAGCCCGGTTACCACGAGCTGGGCGCCCGACAGGATCAGCACCGCCACCATGACCGCCGAGAAGCCCGGTTCCTGGATCAGCCCGAGGATCCGAAACAGGGCCACCACGATGGCGTAGAGGAACCCGGTCGCGGCCAGCAGCATCCCGAACGTCGATGCGGCGCGCACCGGCACGTACGAAAACGCCGTGAATGCGTCGATGAAGTACTTGATCTTGCGCGTCATCGTCCAGCGCGACACACCCGCCGACCGCGCGGCGCGGTCGTAGTAGACGATCCGCCGCTCGAAGCCGGCCCACATGACCTGGCCGAAGATGTACGAGTTGCGCTCGCCCATCTCGACCAGCAGGCGAGCCACGCGGCGGCTCATCAGCAGGAAGTCGAAGCCGTTCTCCGGAAAGTCCGGGAAGACCAGCTTTCGGAACAGCCGATTGAACAGAGCCGCGAACTGCTTCGACGGGAACGGGTCGTCGCGGTAGCGCCGCGCCGCGAGCACCACCTCGGCGCCGTCCTGCCAGTTCTCGATCAGCTCGGGGATCAGGGCGGGCGGGTCTTGGAGGTCGGCGGCGATGACGACGCAGCAGTCGCCCCGCGCATGGGTCAGGCCGGCCAGGATCGCCGCGTTCGAGCCGAAGTTGCGCGAGAGGCGCAGCGCCCGCACGCGCGGGTCGGCTTCGGCCTCGGCCCGCAGCAGCGCGAACGAATGGTCGCCCGAGCCGTCGTCGGTGAACAAGAATTCGAAGTCGAGGTCCGATAGCCGCGCCGCGACCCCGCGCAACTCATGGAGCAACGGCGCCAGTGTGTCAGCGTTGAAGTAGACCGGAACCACGACGCTGACGAGCGTCACGGCGCACCTCGTGGAGGGGCGCGGTCGGGAACAGCCCCGTTACCGCGCGCGACGCCCAGCACCTCGAACGGTGGCGGCTCGGCAGCCAGGCCGGCGCGCTCGGCCTCGCGCGCCTTCGCCAGCACGAGCGCGCGCCACTCGTCGGGCACCGGGCGCATCAACTTGGCCGGCACGCCCGCCACGATGGTCCAGGCCGGCACGTCCCTGGTGACGACCGCGCCGGCCGCCACGAGCGCGCCCTCGCCAATCTCGACGTTCGGCAGGATAGTGGCGCCCGCGCCGATGGCCGAGAAGCGGCGCAGGGTCGGGCCGTCGCGGCGGCTCCCGGACAGGCCGGCGCCGGTACTGGGGCCGCTGCCGATGCCGAAGCGCGTCAGGTACACGTCGTTGTCGTTGGTGGTGACCACTTGCATCCCGACGAACACGTGCTCCTCAATGCGCATGTCCCCCACGAGGTGCGCCTGATCCTGGACGCGCGCGAAGGATCCGATGCGGCAGTTGTAGAGGACCATGACGCCGCGCCCGAGCACCGCGCGGTCCCCGATGGTGCAGCCCTCGCGGACCGAGGCCAGGTCGCCGATCAGCACGTCTCGCCCGAACTGACTATTGGTGTAGAGCACAGCGTTGGCGCCAATGATCGACCCCGCCCCGATGGTGAGCGTACCGAACGCGCTGTCGATCGGCCGCGTCGTCGTGCCGTTCGAGATCGGGATGCGGCCGAGCACCGCGCCGTCAAGCACCACGCAGTCGTCGCCCAGGGTCACGCCGGGATAGAGCGTCGCGCCGTTCCCGACGAACGTCTCGCGGCCCAGCACGACCCCCTCGGCGATGGCCGCGCCCGAGGCGTCGCGCACGAAGCGCACCGACCGCAGCGCCCGCGTGATCGCGCTCACCGTCCGGCCTCGGCATCATCGGGCCGACGCCAGTCCGATCCTCGCTCATTTGGACGCCAGTAGAAACAGTGCGCGAACAGCGGGCGCCCCGTCTCCACGTCGTCGATCTGGTTCTTGAAGCCGCCGAGCCGCAGCCCGCACCCCACGAGCAGGTCATGCACCTCCTCGAAGAGGGGTTGCCCGTCGTACATTGGCGCGAACGACATCTCGACCAACACGAGCGTCGCCGCCGAAAAGACGGCCCGCCCGCCGCGGATCACCCGATCCTCGACGCCCTGCACGTCGATCTTGATGAAGACGTCGCGTGCCAGGTCGGCCGCATCCAGCACGTCGTCCAGGCGCGCGAGTTGGACGGTGAGTGCTCGTTCGCCCTCCGTCTCGGGGAACGCGCGCTTGGAGAGATCGCTCACGTGGAGCAGCGACGACGCGGGGCCGTAGCTGTTCTCGAAGAACGTCTGCGCGCCCTCCCGCTCATCGAGCGCCAGGTCGAAGACGTGCAGGTTCGGCAGTTCGGACTGGAGCGAGCGCAGCTTCGCCTGGCATGAGGGTAGGGGCTCGAAGGCCAGGATTCGGTCCGGCCGAAACGTCTTGTTGAGATAGGCCACGTACGAGCCGTCGTTCGCGCCGATGTCGATGACCGTCTTGAAATCGCCCGAGCGGACCACCCAGTTCCAGATGTCCCAGCTTGGCAGCGACGAGCCGCCGGGGCTCGTCGGGACGAGCGAGTAGCCGTGACGACGCAAGCGCCGCTTCAGAGCAGTCTTGAGTCTGGCCCGTACCGATGCGGGCAGCAGTTGTTCGATCATGCGCGTGGCGTACCCATTTTCGACACGTCCCGGTCTTTCTGCATTGCGTCGATGGCTAGCTGTCGTGGACGCCGAGCGTCTCGGCCGGATAGACGAACGGCGCGCCGGTCAGTATGCCATCACACAGCACGTCGAGCCCCGGATGGACGCCCGGTCCGAGCTCCCGGATCGAGTGAATCGAAACCTCGTACGGCGGCCACGCCCCCGTCGGCGTCATGAAGGGCAGCGGCACCATCCGGCGGAAGAAGAAATGGTACGCGTACGTGCGGGCGCGCGTCACTGCCTCCGGCGACATCCGCTCGGCCAGCGGCAGGCCGTCGAGGATGTCGAAGTACTCGGCCGGGCTGTTCGCGTCCAGGGTGATGCCCTTGTTGCGGATCCAGGCCTCGCCGGCCACGATGGTCGGGGTGCCGAACGACGCCAGCTCCACGCCGGTCTTGGTGCCGTAGATGATCACCGCGTTGGCCGGCGCCATCGCCGCGTAGGTGCTGACCGGCGATTCCGGCGGGATCACGAACACATTCGGCGGTAGTTGCGGGAACGCGCGCTCGATCTCAGCGACCAGCGGTTGGCGCGAGCGGGCCGTCCCGCGAATCTCGGCCGGGTGGACGCGGAGCACGAGCTGGATCGCCGGCCGTCGCCCGAAGTACTCGATGGTCTGCATCACCCAGGTAAGCATGTTCGGGAAGGCGTTGGCCGGGTAGTGGAGTTGCGCGTCCCAGACGACGTTCGAAAGCATCCCGACGATCGGCTTGTCCAGGTCCAGCCCGACCTCGCGCGCGTATGCGACGAAGTCCTCGTCCGGCTTCTCATGGTACCAGATCCAGTCGCGCGCTCCGGACCGGCGGCTCTTGAGGTAGGCCATGATCTGGTCCTCCATCGTGGCGGTCCAGGGCATGTTTTCCCAAGTGTCGGTCGGCTCGTCCATGAGCGTATGGTGGTACGTGTCGCCGTGGCTGAAGATGAAGCAGCCGTTGCGGTAGGCCGGATTCCAGTTGACGACGCGCACGCCGAGGTCGCGGGCGACGGCGCCGGTGATGCCCTGGGGGACGTAGATGCCGTGGTGGAAGCAGGCGACGTCGAACTGCTGCTCGGCCAGGAGGGTGCGCGTGACGCTCGCGGCCTGGAGCGACGCCTCGAAGTAGCGCCGCAAGACAAGCTCACCTGCCAGCTCGCCGTCGAGGTCGCCGCGCGCGAAGAAGCGCAACGCCCCTGCGTAGGCGTGCTCGCCGAGCGGCAGGCCATCAAGCTCGAAGCTGGGGATACGGTCCAGCGGCACCGAATCGGCCCGCTGCTTGGCGGCAACCCGCGCGTCGGACGACAGGAGCCGGGAGAAGTCGTGGTTAGCAAGGCCGAGCGGGTCGTACGTGTAGCGCCCGACCGACAGGCACCCGTCGCAGAGCACGCGCGGCAGCTCGTAGCGCTCGAACACGCCCGGATCGAGGACGTTGTCGTTCTGCGCCCGCAGGCAGGCCGGCATGACCTTGTCGCAGACTAGGGTGTGGACGTTCGCGCCGCGCAGGGTCAGCGCGACGGCGAGCACGCTCTCGATGACGGTGGCCGGCGAGTGGCCGCTGACATTGGTCGCGATCAGCACTCGTGGCCCGGTCTTCGCGCGCTGCTTGGCGTCCTCCCAGATCGGCCGATCCGTGTCGAGCAGCGCCGCCCAGTCGGGCAGGATGTGCCCGGAGGGCGCGGTCGGCGCGGCAGGCTCCGGCTTCGACCGGAACAGCCGCGAGAGCAGCGAGCTACGCATGCGCGCGGCCGGCCATCCGCACCCGCAGGTTGTCCCTTACTCTGACTGCGCGGCCGATGACCCGCGAGCGCAGGCTCGGCGACTCGGTCGGGAAGCGACTCGCGGTGCGGGTCGGGTCGTCGAAACCCAAGGGCGTGCGCGTGCGCAAGTCCGGCCCCTCGGGATCCCAGTAGATGCCCTGCCACCGCTGCCGGTACGCCGCGCGGTCCCGGACCAGCACCTCGCGATTCGACTTGCGCACCGCCCGATTGGCGCCCTCGTAATGCTCGACGATGGCGGTCGGGCAGTCCACGATCGCGAAGCCGGCCTCCCAGATCTTGAGCGACAGGTCACCGTCTGCCTTATAGAAGAGGTAGCGGTCTTCATCGACCCAGCCGACCCGTTCGAGCACCTCGCGGGCGTACATCCCGTGGTTGACCATCATCCGCCCGCCGAACGTGTACTGGACATAATACTCGTCCTCGTTCGGCCAGTTGCGGAAGTAGAAGGCGACGGCGCCAATCTCCCGGCCCGCGTCGTCTCCAATGACCGTACCGTCGTCGCCCATGTCGGATCGCGGCGTGGCCATGCCTTCCGAGAAGCGCCGCACACCCGCGTCGATCGCGCCCGGCACCAGCAGGCAGTCGTCGCTGATCATCAGCACGTACCGCCCCTGGGCGCACTTGAATGCCAGGTTCATGAAGTAGCCCCAGCTTCGCCGCCGGACCGGCTGGCCGCGAAACTCGCCGCGATTGTGCTGGAGGATCGTGATGACGTCTTTCTGCGCCGCGAGCCACGCGATGCTGCCATCGGTCGAGCCGCCGTCGACGACGATCAGCTCGTAGGGCGCGCTCGCGCCGTTCGCACGGACGCTCTCGAGCGCCCGTGCGAGGAACGGGCGGCGGTTGTAGCTGCCGATGACGACCGAGACGAGCGGCCGTTCGGTCGAGACGGTCACGCTGGGAACTCCAGACTGGCACTCGGCATCCGGGCGGTATGGCACGGGGCGAGCGGGCCGATGCGGGACCGCGCGATGCTACCAGACGACATTTCTGTAGAGCAACGGAGTGTCCGGGGCGGCCCTCACCCCCCGGCCCCCACTCCCTACCGTGGGAGAGGGGAGACCCGTCGCCCGTGCTCCCCTCTCCCGCGTTCCGAGGGGCTGGGGATGAGGGCCTCGTCGGCCTCACAGCACGGCGCGATACCCGTCGAGCGTCGCGCGGGCCATGGCGTCCCAGGAGAAGCGACGCGCCTGAGCGACCCCGCGCGCGATCAGTGTTGTGCGCAAGGCACTGTCCTCGACGATGCGCCGGATCTGGTGGGCGAGGTCGTCCGCCGCGTCCTGCTCGAAGAAGAGCGCCGCGTCGCCGACCACCTCCGGCAGCGACGTGGTCGGCGCGCAGATCACCGGGCAGCCGCACTGCATCGCTTCGAGCGGCGGGATGCCGAACCCTTCGTAGCGGCTCGGGTACACCAGCGCCACCGCGCGGCGGTAGAGTCCCGCAAGGAGGGCGTCATTGCCGTGCACGTGAACAAATTGGTCGATCAGGCCGTCGTCGGCGAGCGCGCGCCGCTCCGGCACCAGGAAGCCGCCGCTGCCGCCGACCGCGACCACGCACAGATTGCCGCGGAGCCAGGCGTCGCGGGCGAACGCGGACTGGAGCAGGGCGAAGTTCTTGTACTTCGTGCGCGGCCCGACGTAGAGCACGAATGGCCGCTCGGAGAGGGCAGGAGGCAGCGCGGCCGGTGTCACGCTGCCCAGGTCGCTGGCCGGGTACGCCAGCCGTGTGCGCTCCGGCTCTACCCCGAGCAGCTCGATCGCGTCGCGGCGAGTGCTGTCGGAGATCACGAACACCACGTCCGCGCGCTCGACCAGCCGCCGCTTGCCCTCGATGACCGGTTGCAACTTGCGCTGGTCGGCCAACAGGCGCTCGGCGATCATGTCGTAGACCGTCACGGCGAGGCGGCGGGCGCGCGGCTGCGCGGCGACGCGCGCGTCGTAGAACGACGGGTGGTACACGTCGTACGGTCGCCAGACGGCCCGCGAGAACAGCCGGAAGGCTTGCCAGTTGATCCGCTCGCGGCTCCACGTGCGCAGCCCGAATGGCGGGCGGTCGAACGCGAGGTAGCGGTCGAGGCGGGGCCGGAAGTCGGATACGTCGTAGGCGTCTTGGTGGTAGCCGCGATACCAGGCCACGCGGCACTCCGACTCGGCCGACAGGCGCCGGGCGAGTTCGACGAACACGCGGGTGATGCCGCCGTAGCGCTGGAGCGCGAACATCTGGTGGTCGTACAGGATGCGCATGGCGACGCTCGGCCTCAGCCCGGCAGCTTCCGGAATTCGAGGCAGGCGACCGCGCGCGCCGCCGCCGCGCCGTCCGGGGCCGGGGCAGCGGCTGTATGCACGTCGAAGTAGCCCGCGTCCGCGCACGCGGCGGCGTCGGAGCGCAACCATCCGTCATCGACATAACGAAAGTACGTAACCGCGACAGGCTGGGCTCCAAACGCCTTGACGATCGACGCGACGCCCGCCGCGTCGAACTGCTGCATCCACCCGAGACTTTCGGCGCGGCCGAACGGTACTGTCAGCAGGAGGCGACCGCCGGGCGCCAGGACGCGCCGCAGCTCGTTGAGGGCGCGGCGGTAGTCGCCGGCGCTCGCCTCGCGGAATCGCTCGTCGGCAGTGTAGAGCCGCGTGTTGTCGAGGCCGATGTGCTCCAGGGTGCTGATGCAGACGATCGTGCCGAACAGGTCGTCGCGGAGGATCAGGTCGCGCAAGTCGCCGAACAGGTACGACACGTTCGGCCGCGCTTCGATATGTTCGGGCGCCAGCGTCTGGATGACGATGGCCTTGTGCGCGAGCACGGGCAGATCTAAGAGATAGGGGAAATTCAACGTCGACCCCGCGTCGAACAGCGCGCCTGCGCCCGCCTCCAGCCGCGAGAGCACCCACGGGTACTCGACCACACGCTCGTCAATGCCGCGCCCGAAGCCGGGTGGTAACGGGTCGCCGCGGCGGAACATTTTGAGCACTGCCTCATCGCGCACGACCCGGCGCAAGAGGTCCGCGCGGTACGGCTTGTACCCCGCCGACCAGGCGACCCGCCCACCCTCGACGTAGCCTCGAATCAGCCGCTCGCGCTCCTCGGCCGGATCGGCCGGGTGTCCAGTTCGGCCCGCGAGCCACGCTGCCAGGCGACGACGCATCACGCGTCCCGCCGCGTCGCGAGCGTCATCTAGCGTCGTTCGAGCATCTGGTCGGAGGCCATTGCGACCGTCCGCGTCTCCCAGCGGAGCAGCGGCCGGACTAGCCCCGGGAAGTCGCGGGCGTAGAGTCCGCGCGCTGTCCCCTCGGCATCGACCCGCTCGAAGACATTGAAGGAGACCGCACGCTCGACGATGCAGTGCTCGTGATACGGGTCCGGCGTGTTCATCGCGACCGATACGTAGATCACGCCAGAGTTCAGCACGTTCTCGGGCACCCACGCCGTCGCGACGTATCGGCCCGGCGCGGGGGGAGCAAATGCGCGGTCGGGATCGGTGTAGGCGACCGCGAAGATGAACTGGTCGGATGAGGTCTTGAAGTGCAGCGACGGCTGGACGTTGCGACCCGCCCGGAGCACGTCGTAGGTCACCTCGACGCCGACCGGCGCGTCGATCGCGACGCTGCCGACGGTGTCGCCGGCGCGATCGACGACGCGCGCGCCGATCAGCCGCACGTGTTCGTCGCCGGGCGGCGCGTCCAGTCGGCCGGTCGCGGTTGCGGTCGGGATGGCGCGCGCGTCCGCGTCGCCGCCATGCGTGCCGTTGACCGCCGGCGTCCCATTCTCCGATCCGATGCGGGCCTCCGACCCGTCGGCATTCGATGCAGGTGCGATGGTCTCCGCGTCGGTCCGCGCGTCCGCGTGCAGCCACGGCTCGCTCGGCGTCCAGCTCCGGCTCGATCGCACGCCGATCATCTCGGTCAGGTACGCCTCGACCACCTCTCGGGCCGGACCATCCTGTTTGACCGTGCCGGCGTCGAGCCAGATTACGCGCGTGCAGAAGCGGGTGATCGCGTCCAGGCTGTGCGAGACGAAGAGTAAGGTGCGCCCTTCCGAGACCAGCCCATCGACCCGCTCCAGGCACTTCTGCTGGAACGACAGGTCGCCCACCGCCAGCACTTCGTCGAGCAGCAGGATGTCCGGGTCGAGGTGCGCGGCGACCGCGAACGCCAGCCGCATCTGCATCCCGCTCGAATAGCGCTTCACCGGCGTGTCCAGGAAGGGCCGGACGCCCGCGAAATCGACGATGTCGTGGAAGCGGTCCTCGATCTCTCGGCGCGACAGGCCGTGGATCGAGGCGTTGAGGTAGACGTTCTCGCGGCCGGTCATGTTCTCGTTGAAGCCGGTGCCCACCTCCAGTAGCGACGTCAGGCGGCCCCGGATGCGCGCCTCGCCGGTCGTCGGGTAGACCACGCGCGACAGGATCTTGAGCAGCGTCGATTTGCCGGCCCCGTTGCGGCCGATGATGCCGACCCGCTCGCCGCGCAGCACGTCGAAGCTCACGTCGCGCAAGGCCCAGAACTGCTCGGAGCGCGGCGACGGCGGTGGATGTGCCCGCTCGCCATGCGGCGCCCGCCCGCCGCGTAGCGCCCGCACCGGGGCGAGTGCTGCCGCCAGCAGGGCGCCCTGGAGCGTCCAGCCGCCCGCACTTCCCCGCGTGTACCGCTTGGACACGTCGCGGACCGTGATGGCGACCTCGCCCCGGCCGCGTGGAGCGGTCAGGGCGAGATCGGCCGGCGCTGGCGAGACGAGTGGCATCGGCATCAGAGGCGGTCCGCGAAGCTGACCTCGGCCCGCCGGAACGCCCAGATGCCGAGCGACAGGAGCGCCAACGAGAAGCCGAGCGAATACAGCCACTCCGCCACCGGGAACGGCACGTCCGCGAACAGCGTCGCCCGGAACGCCAGCAGCGTCCCGGCCATCGGGTTGAGCAGGTATGCGGCGCGGAACGGCTCCGGGATGATGTCCGGGGCGTAGATCACCGGCGAGACGTACACGCCCAGGTACAGCCCGAACTGGAGCATCCGCACCCAGTCGCGGCTCTCGACCGACAGCGACGACAGCAGCGTGCCGATGCCCAGGGTCAGGATGGCGCATTGGAGCAGCACCAGCGGCAGCAGGACGAGGCGCGGGCCGGGCAGCACGCCGTACCAGGCCATCATGAACGCGACCGGCACCAGCGAGATGCCGAGGCTCACGAGGTTGGCGACGATCGGGACGAGCGGGGTCAGCAGCCGCGGGTAGTACACCTTGGTCAGCAAGGCGACGTCGGCGCGGACGGCGCTCGCCGAGGCCGTCGAAGCATCGAGGAAGTAGTACCAGAGCACGAAGCCGGAGTAGACGTACAGCGGGTAGGGGATCTCGACGCCGGTCCGCGCCTCCGACAGGCTCCGGAACAGCGAGAACACCACCACGTACATGAAGGGCCGCATGAAGGCCCAGACGAACCCGAGCCGCTGCGCGTCGAACTCGACCCGGACGTTCCGCCAGACGAGCGCGCGGAACAGGTGGCGAAACTGCCACAGTTCGCGTAGATCCAGCCCGAGCGTGGCATGAGCGGGGCGAATGACCGTCTCGGTGTGGTGGATGGCGTGCGGGCGCGACGCGCCCTCAATGAGGGGCGGGGCAGCCTCGGTATGGAGCCCGAGCCCGGATGCCATGAGCGAACGACGTGTCCCCGATCGCGGTCGGATGCGGCCCCGTATTCTACACCCGCCTCCAATCGATCCCCGCCTCGGGCGAGATAATCGTGTTCGGTGGCCTCGCGCAGGGCGTTTGTCTCGCCCGACGCAGGTGCCGCGCGGTACGCTTGTCGGCGGCAACACTCCAGCATGCCGACCGCGCCGCTCGACCCGATCGTGCGCGCGGCCCGCGAGAGCGAGAAGACCAACGGTGCCCGAACCAGCTCGACGGCGGCTACCCCGCCAGCTTGACTTCTACAGCGCCGCCGCCGATGAGCGCGGCTTCGTGCACTGGTACACCCTGCTCGGCAAGCTCTGGCTGCGCCTGGTGGCGCGGATCCTCGAGTACAGCACCAAGCTCGACCGGACCCACCTGAACCTCTCGCGCATCACGCGCGACCTCGTGGTGGGCGGGCACATCCCGGTCAGGAGCTACCGCCGCCTCAAGGAGATGGGCGTCACGGCCGTCATCGACCTCCGCGAGGAGGCCCGCGACGAGGAGGCCGCCCTCAAGGAGCTCGGGATCGAGTTGCTGTACCTGCCGGCCACCGACCGCTACGCCGCCACCCAGGATCAGCTCCGAGCCGGCGTCGAATGGGCGCTGGAGCGGCTCCAGGGCGGCGGGCAGGTCTACGCTCACTGCAAGCATGGTGTCGGGCGCGGCCCGCTGATGGGCCTCGCGATCCTGGTCGGGCAGGGCATGACCGCGAGCGACGCGCTCCGCCAGATGCGCGGCCAGCGCTGGCAGGCCGCCCCGAACGACCGCCAGCTCGCCGCGCTCAAGCAGTTCGAGCGCGAGTGGACCGGCCGCTCAGCGCCGCTCGAACCGGCCGGCGTCTCGCGCTCGTAGTGCAGAACCGTCAAGTTCCTGTGTCATTCTCGCTCTAGATAATGCCATCCGCCTCCAGTGACGCGAGCGCGGCGTCGTCGAGGCCGAGCTCGGCGTAGACTTCGGCGTTGTGCTCGCCCATCTCGGGGGCCGGGCGCGGCACGCGCGCCGGCGTGGCCGACATGCGGGCCACCGGCGCCTGCATCTTGACGCGCCCGATGATCGGGTCGTCCACGTCGATCAGCGTCTCGCGCGCTTGGACGTGGGGCTCGTCGAAGATATCGGCGATGCTCGCGATCGGGCTATTCGGGATCTCGGCCGCGTCGAGCAGGGCGCGCAGCGCTTCCAGCTCGTGGCTGCCGGTCCACCGTGCGACCTGCGCATCGATCTCCGCGCGACGTGCCATGCGCTGCGCCATCTGGGCCACACTCGGGTCGTCGCCCCAGCCGGTACCGCCCATCGCACGGTTCAGCCGCTGGAAGATGCGGTCGCTCGTGCAGGCCACCGCGATCCACTTCTCGTCCGCCGTCGGGTAGTGGTTGTGCGGGACGGCGTGGGCGTCGGAGCCCTTGCGCTCGCGGACCAGCCCCAGCGCGTCGTACTCCAGCGGGATCACGTCGCAGAGCCGAAAGATCGACTCATACAACGACACGTCGATTACCTGGCCCTCGCCCGTGCGGTCGCGGTGCTGCGTCGCGGCCAGCGCGGCCGACGCGGAGAACAGGCCGGCCGCGTAGTCGGCGAGCGTGGACGATCCGGGCGAGACGGGCGGCCGATCCGGGAAGCCGGCCAGGTAGGTCAGGCCGCCGAACGCCTGGGCCACCCGCCCGAAGCCCGGCCGACCCGCGTACGGTCCGGTCTGGCCGTAGGCCGACACCCGCACGAGGATGACGCCGGGATTCACCTCGCGCATGCGCTCGTAGCCGAGGTTCCAGCGCTCGAGCGTGCCCGGCCGAAAATTCTCCACCACGATGTCGCTCTGCGCGATGAGTGTGAGCGCCAGCTCCTGGCCGCGCGGCTCGCGCAGGTTCAGCGTGATCGAGCGCCGACCGCGTGCCTCGAGCGCCCAGAAGAACGCGCGACCGTTAAATTTGAGCCCCAGGTCGCGCATCGCGTCGCCGACGCCCGGCTGCTCGACCTTGATGACGTCGGCCCCGAACTCGGCCAGCAGGCCGGCGCAGAATGGGCCGGCGATGAAGGTCGCGAGATCGAGGACGCGCATGCCTTCGAGTGCGCGCGGCAGCCCGGCGCCCGGCTCGTCCATGTCCACCTCTCCCAGTCGTGACGCTGGGCCGATTGTACGCCTTGGGGCAGCCATACCCGTCGCCGGTAGGTGGGCAGGCCCCATTGCACGGCTCCCATCAGGATTGCTGGTACAATTGGAGGAAGCTAGCGCGAGCGCACGATGCGCGGAGGTTTCACCGTGGCCGCCGAAAACACCAGCACCGATACGCAGGTCCAGACCGCCAGTGGGGGCGCCGCGCTGCCCGATGAGCACGAGATCATGGAGGCGCTCAAGGCCGTCTACGACCCCGAGCTCGGCATCAGCATCGTCGATCTCGGTCTCGTCTACGGAGTGCAGACGCTCGATGACGAAGACAAGGTCATCATCGACATGACCCTGACCACGCCCGCCTGCCCCCTCGCGCCGATGATCCGGACCCAGGCGCACGCCGTGCTGACCTCGACGTTCCCGCAGATCAAGGACGTCGACATGAATCTGGTCTGGACGCCGCGCTGGGATCCGCGCACGATGGCGAGCGAAGAGGCCAAGGTCGAGCTCGGCATCTGGTAGCCGCTCCTGGCCGCCCGTAGCCGACCCGCCCGCGCGGAGCCGCTGTCGCCGGCCGACCCGCGAGTGCAGCACGCCAGCTCGCCCGCGTCGCGCGCCGACCCAATGGCGCCCACATCTCGTGTGCAGGCGCTGCCGCGCGGCAGATGGCTCGACGCTTGGGCTCTGCTGCTGCTGCTCGTGGTGGCGCTGGGCGTGCGGCTCGCGTTCGCCGATCGCGCCCCGCCCTTCGTCACCAACGACAGCCTGAGCTACCTCCTGCCGGGCTGGGATCTGGTCCACGGGCTGGGGTTCGCGCCGATCCTCAAGCGCCCCCCGCTGTACTCCGCCTTCATTGCCGGCACGATCGCGACGTTCGGGGACGAGCTGCGCACGCTGATGCTGGTCCAGCACCTGCTCGGGGCCGTCGGGGTGCTGGCGACGTTCGGGATCGGCCGCGTCATCTTCGGCACCTCGGCCGGCTTCGTTGCCGGTGCGCTCACCGCCGTCAGCGGGCCGCTCATCATCACCGAGCATTACCTCATGAGCGAGGCGCTGTTCTCGGTGCTCCAGCTCGGCGCGCTGCTGGCCTACCTGCTGGGCGTGCGCGCGAGCCGCGACAGGTGGTTCGTCGCGGCCGGGCTGCTGCTCGGGTTGGCCGCGCTCACCCGCCCGATCGCCCAGGTGACCCTGTTGCTGCTGCTGGCGGGCCTGCTGCTGCTGCTCCCGCGCTGGCGGCCGGTCGTCCGCGCCGGTGCGCTCGTGGCCGGCCTGTTCGCCCTGACGGTGCTCCCCTGGATGGTCCGGAACCAGCTCGTGCAGGGGACGTTCGCCATCGCGGGCGGGTCGGGCGAAGGCCTGGCGGTGCGCACGATTCGCTACGAGCAGACATTCGACTTCCGCGAGCCGGCCGGCGGCGCCCCTGACCGACAGATGGCGCGGGCGCGGCGCATCTTCCGCGAGGAGGCCGAGGAAGGCTCGGCGTTCGAGCTGGCCGGGCGCTTGCGCGACGAGCTCAACGTCAGCGAGATCCAGGCCGAGCGGATCATGCGGAGCATCGCCCTCGACGCGATCCTGCGCCAACCGGGCTACTATCTTCAGGGCACCGCCGACATGTTCGCCAAGACGTTCATCGGGCGTCCGGTCCGTCTCCGACAGGATTGGCTGCCCTGGCGCAACATCCGCTGGGACGAGCGCGTCGAGCACCTGGTGCCGGCCCCCACGCCTACCGAGGACGGCGCATTTCCGACCGCCGAGGCGCTGGCGTCGATCTACGACCCGGCGCGCTGGTGGGCGCTCCTTGCCGTTCTCGGCTTTGCGGGCATGGCGGCGGCCATCGCGCAGCAGTACCGACCGGCGCTGATCCTCGGGGCGGTGGTGCTCGCGCAGCTGCTGGCGTGCGCGGCGCTGATTGGCATCGAGTACCGGTACCGCTACCCGCTCGACCCGCTCGTCCACGTGCTCGCCGCCGGCGGCACCGTCGCGCTCGTCACCATAGTTCGACGGCGTCGCCACACCCCGTCTCCCCCGCTCCCTGACGCGGGAGCGGGGGCCGTCGGGACGGCGCCTCGCGCGGCGCGGGGTGAGGGCCGTGCCGCGCGGCGCCGGGCGGGCTAGAATGCCGATGCGCCCGATGCTTTCGGTGTAGCACACGCACCGCGGGTCTCTTCCGAAGTCTCGGCGACGTTGCGCGACGATTGGGGACACATGGCCGCCGTCTGGACGCGCCGCCGCGAGGACGTGGGCGGTCTTCAGCTCGTCGTGCGCGGTTTGGGCGCCGAGGGGCCGGGCTTGATCTTGCTGCACGGCCTCGGCGTGTCCGGCGCCGTCTGGCAGGGCGTCGGTCGCTTGTTGGGGCCGACCATGCGCCTGGTCGCCCCCGATCTGCGCGGACACGGCGAGAGTGACAAGCCGTCGGCGGGCTACTTGCCGCGCGACTACGTCGGCGACCTGGCCGCGCTGCTCGGCCACGAGCCGTCGCGGCCCCTCGGCGTGCTCGGGCATTCGCTCGGTGCGGTCATCGCGGTGCAGCTCGCTGCCGAGCGCCCGGAGCTCGTGCCCAAGCTGATCCTCGTCGATCCGCCGTTCGATCCCGAGCGACGCGGGGATCTGATCGAGACCGTCGAGCGGCTCCGCAAGGAGCCGCGTGGGGTGCTCGAGCTGGAGCTCCAGCGCCGCGAGCCGCGGATGGGCGACCCGTACGCGCGGGCGATGGCCGACCTGTTCCGGTCGGCCGCCGATGGCGCCTTCATGGCGGTGTTGCGGGCGGAAGCCGGCTTCCCGAGCATCATGGCCCAGTTGCCGAACATCAAGGCGCCGACCCTGGTCGTCGCGGCCGACCCGTCGCTCGATGGGTCGCTCGGACCCGAGTCCGCCGAACGGATCACCGCGAGCCTCCAGAACGGGCGCCTCCTCACGATCGAGGGGGCATCGCACGCGGTCCACGCCTCGAAGCCGCGCGAGCTGGCGCAGGCCGTCGCGCGATTCCTTCGGGCGTGACCGACGCGGGGAGTGACGACATGAGCGAAGCGGGCACCGGCGAGCCGAGCGCAAGCGTCACGCCGTCCGACGGCCAATCTGAGCGATTCCGTCAGGGCGCGGCGCGGCGCGACCGCATGGTCGGCGGGGCCGGCTCGCGGCGCCGCAAGATGATGTCGGCGCTCCACCCGGACCTCGAGCGCTATCTGCTCGAACACGCCTGGGGCGACGTGCTCGGGCGGCCGGGTCTCGACGAGCGGACCCGCGAGCTCGTGACGCTCGGCATCCTGCTCGCACTCGGTCGCGACCGCGAGGCGCAGACGCATATCGGCGCGGCGCTCAACATCGGGATCTCCCGCGACGAGCTGGTGGAGCTGCTGATCCACGCCAGCCTGTACGCCGGCTTCCCCGCCATGGTGACGGGCGCCCACCTGCTGGCCGACGAGCTCGAGGCGCGCGGCGAGCTGACGATCCCCGAAGACTAGGGCGGCACTTACAGGGAGGGCACCATGGCGACACCCGCGCTCTTCGATCTCTCCAACAAGGTCGCGGTCGTGACAGGCGGCAACGGCGGCATCGGCCTGGGCATCGCGCGTGGCCTGGTCGAATGCGGTGCGACGGTGATTGTGGCCGGCCGCAACGCCGAAAAGAACGTCGCCGCTGTCGCGGAGCTGAACGGCATACGCGGCACATCGGCCGTCGCGTGCTCGGTCGACGTCACCGACGAGGGCCAGGTGCGGCGGATGGTGGCCCAGGCTGTGGACGACCACGGCGGACTCCACATCCTCGTCAACAATGCCGGCATCGGCCTGCGCAAGCGACCGGAGGAGTACTCGGTCGCGGAGTTCGAGCACATCATCGCCACCAACCTCACGGCGGTGTTCGTCTGCTCGCAGGCCGCGTACGCCCCGATGAAGCAAGGCGGCGGCGGGAAGATTGTCAACATCGGCTCGATGGCGAGCCTGTTCGGTCACCCGTTCTCGATGCCGTACGCGGCGAGCAAGGGCGGCGTGGTCCAGATGACCAAATCGTGCGCGATCGCCTGGGCCGAGGACAACATCCAGGTCAACGCGATCCTGCCGGGTTGGATCGAGACGAACCTGACCGAGGGCGCGCGCCGCCACATGCCGGATTTGCAGACCCGCGTCCTGAATCGGACGCCGGCCGGCCGCTGGGGTAAGCCGTACGACCTGGCCGGCACGGCCTGCTTCCTGGCCGGCCCCGCCAGCGACTTCGTGACCGGCGTCAGCATCCCGGTCGATGGCGGCTACGCCGTCCAGATGCCGTAGAGCGGGTACCTACAGCGGCGCGGGGAAGTACACGCCCGCCTCGTCGGCGAGCGCGGTCAGGTCCGCGAGGATGCTCGGGTGGATCGGGATGCCGTGCGCGGACCGCTCGTCCGACATGCGCCGCTCCGGATCGCCCGGCACTTGGACCGGCACGCCCGCCTCCGCCGGCGGAGTGGCGCGCCACTCGCGGATCGCGGCGTCCATCTGGCGCGTGAACTCCTCGAGCGGCCGAAATCCATCGACGCGCAAGGCGCCGAAGAACTGGCCGACCCCATCGACCTGCACCAGCATGGACGAGATGCCGATCCCGCTCAGCACCCCCGAGAGCACGTCCACCATCGCCGCGAGACCGTACCCCTTGTAGCCGCTGGTCTCCGGCCGGCCGCCGAGCGGCATCAGCCAGCCGCCGTCCCAGGGCACGGAGGGATCGTCGGCGTCGGTGCCCTCCCGATCCTGCGCCCAGCCGAGCGGCACCGCCCGCCCCGTCCGGCGCGCGACGATCAGCTTGCCGACCGCGACGGCGCTCGTCGCCATGTCGAGGACGAATGGCGGCTCCTCGTGCGCGGGGCCGCCATAGCGATCGGGTTCGTCCCGAGGCGCGCCCCGAGACCGCCCGACGCCGCCACGTACGGGCGGCTGTTGCAGACCGACACCCCGATCATGCCGTGCGGGAGCGCCATCATCGCGTAGTGGCCCGCCATGCCGTAGTGGCATCCGTTCGTCACGGCTACCCACCCGCTGCCGTACGTCGTGGCCTTGTCGATCGCGAGGCGCATCGCCTGGGTCGCGCCGGCCGCGCCGAGCCCGAGGTCGTTGTCGAACAGCGCCGTGCTCGGCGACTCGTGCAAGACCTGGCGGTCCGGGCGCGCCTTCACCGTGCCCGCCCGCAACCCCACCGCGTAGGCGCGATTCTCGGTCAGCATGCCGATCCCGTGCGAGGTGACTCCGCGGAGGTCTGCATGAACGAGCGCGTCGGCGGTGGCGACGGCATCGTTCCGGGTAGCGTCGAAGGCGCAGAGCAGCGCCACGACGAATGCGCGCAAATCATCGGCGCGAAAGCGTGATGCGGTAGGCGGCGGAACGACGACCGACACTCAAGTGCTCCAGGCGGGGCGGATTCGACAGCGCGGCGGCATCGCTGAGCACTCGGCCGCGTCACTGCACCGATCCACCCGTCGTGACGGATGGTACTCTGCGCCGCGAGCCGGCGTATAATGCGCCGCACGGCTACCCACGACGCGGGGGAGCGGAGCGGGCACAAGTCGGAGGTGGGCGGCGTGCCGCCTTTTAATGCGACCGGCGGCGATCTAGTCGATCAGGTCCGAGACTGGATCGAGCGCCAGCGTGAGCGACTCAACGGCCGCGCGAATGGCGCCGGCCAGCGCGCACCGTCGCGCAGGCCCGGTCGGCGCATTCACGCTCAACCGCAGGCCGTCCCGCTCGGGAGTGCCGGCGCGCGCCCCGCGTCCCCCCCTCGCTCGGGCGGGGGTAGCATCCGTGCGCCGCGCCGTGGTGACAGCGCTGAGCGCAATACGTACACGCTGATCCTCGCCGCCGTCCTGCTCGTGCTGGTCATCGCGCTCATCGCCGCGCTGAACTGGGCATTCGGCGGCAGCTCCGCGCCGGGGCCTGCGCCCTCTCCAGTCCCCACGCCACCTCCGGCGCTGCAAGCGCCCGGACAACTCCCACCCGGCTTGTCACCGGTGCCGTCGCCGTCGCCATCGCCCTCGCCCGATACCGGCCCCGGTAGCATCGGGGCGCCGCCATCCGGTCGCTTCCACGTGGTGGAGGGCGGCGACACGCTCAACAGGATCTCGCAGCGTTACAGTGTGTCGGTCGAAGCCATCATGCAAGCCAATGGTTTCACCGACCGCGCTCGGATCCTGCGCATCGGCGAGCGTCTCGTGATCCCCGACCCCGGCGCATCGGCGATACCGGTCGGGAGCCCGATCCCGCGCTAGGGCGCCCGCGGCCCCTCTATGTTCGGCTCGTGGCGCTCAGCGGGCATCGTCGGAGAGCTTGAGTACCAAGCGTCCGTCGGCGTCCGGCCTGACCGTCACCCAGCCAACCTCGCTGAGTTCGGCGAGCGCCGGCACCAGATCCTCGGCGCGGACCTGGATCTGGCTCGCGATGTCGTCGAGAGTGCCGCGCACCTCCGCGTTCGCGACGTGGTCGAGGAGGCGCCCGCCGGCGATGATGCGCCCTGACCCGACCTCCGCGACGTGAGGCTCCGGCTGCTCGGTGGTCGTCGGTGTCGATTCCGTGGGGTCCATCACCCGAGATAACGGATCGGGAGGCCGTTTCGGGACTAGCTACGTGCGCAGTGATCGGGCCGTTCCTCGCACATGTGTCCTAGGGCTTCTCGCGCCCCTCGCGCGCTCGGCGGCGGTCGGCATCGCGCTGCTGCCGCTCCTGACGCTCCGCGATGCGGCGATCCTCCTGGTCGCTCAGGCTCGCCACGGTGGCCATGACGCGCCAGGCGCCGTTGATGAGCGTCTCGGCTTCGCTGCCGCCGATCTCCCACGACGGATCGGCGGCCTTCGCGAGCTCCCAGCAGCGACGCTGCACGTGGAGCCCGAGCTCGGCCGCGAGCGCCGCCAACAGGTAGGTGCCCTGGCGGTAGTCGATGCTCTCCGAGCGCTGCACCAGGAACTCGAGCAGCACGTCCGCTTGCTGTCGGGCCTGCTCCTCGATCTCCTCGCGCTGCGTCACGGGACAGGCCGCCGCGCGCGCACGCGCTACGAGGCCTTGCGCGCGCGCACCGGCGCTGCTGCCGCCATGGTGAGCGCCTGGGGTGCGAAGGGCGAATCTTCGGCCTCGAGATAGATGCTCCCGCCGCAGAAGCCGCAGCGCGAGCGGCCCATCCGATTCGCGAGCGGGGGCGCGGTCGGCAGGCGGTGGAAGCGCCCCTCGCGGACATGCCCCGAGGCCCGCCCGCACATCATGCAGTGGACATTGAACACGCTTGCCATGATCCGGCCCCCCAATTTCGAGATCGACGCGGCGTGCGGCCGACTCGATCGTTCGCTCGCCGCCTCACCCTGCCGCGAGTTGTTGGTGGGTGCAGAGCGCAAGGTGCGTGCCAGAAAGCCCCGCCGACGCCGACTGCTAGCGCTGCAAGCCCGGCGAGTTGGTGGCGCCGCGCCCGAAGTACATCGACCGCTCCACGACGATCGGCTTATCGGCGATCACGCGCGTCGAGACCTCGGCATCCGGCACAATGGCCCCAACGTCGATCGTGAGGCGGCTGCGCGGGCGCAGCAGGAACGTGGAAGTCTGGGGGGGCGTCCCATCGGCCTGCATGAACGTGACGTCCGCCTGGACGGGGTCGGCGTTCGGATTCAGCAGCGCGAGCGACTCCTGATAGGGCGACTGGGTCGAGCCCTCCGGCAGGTACCATTCCGTGCTCGGGATCGGTACCGCCACGGAATTGTGCCCGCCCGCGCCGTCCACGACGTAGACCGAGCGCTCGACGACGATCGCCTGGTCCGACTCGATGCGAGCGCCGAAGCGCGCGTTCGACACGACCTGATCTGCGTGGAGGCTGAGCCGTGTCTGTCCGTCCAGCGCATAGTACGCGACGACCGGCTCGCCGGTCTCTCGAATGAAGGTCACGGCCACGTTGGCGACCGTCGCGTTCGGGTTCTGCATGAGGATCCAGGTGTCGAAGCCCTTGCGGGTGTCGCCCTCCGCGAGGAACCACGTCTTGCCGGGCGTCTTGACGCCGATCGTGCCGTGTCCACCCCCATCAGAGAAGTACATCGAGCGTTCCACGACGATCGGCAGATCCGATGTCACCGCTGTGGCAAAGCCGGCGGTCGGCAGCACGTCGTTCGCGTCGAAGCTGACCCGCGTCTGCGGCGGGAGCGGCTGATCGACCTCGACGACCTCGCCGTTCTCCATCATGAAGATCAGGTGCGCGAGCGCGGGCTCGCGGTTGGGATTGAGCAGCACGATCCACGTGTCGAACGGCGGCTGGGTCGAGCCCTCGGCGAGGTACCACGTCTGCGAGGGCGACGTCGTGCCGATCCCACCGATCGCGTCGTGCCCGAACGTCACCGTCCGCTCCGCAAACAAAGTCGAGTCGGCCTCGACGCGGAACGAGACGAGCGCGTTCGGCACGACGTCGTTGGCGAGGACGCTCCGGCGGCTATTCGGCCCCACCTCCAGTGTCTGCGCGGCGACGGCGCCGTCTTGGGTGATGAAGGTGATCGTCGCCCTGGTGGTGCGGTCGAGCGGGTTCTGCAGCACCAGCCAGGTGTTGTAGCCGGGGGTGGTATTGCCCTCGGCGAAATACCACGTGGACGGGGCGACCGGCAGCGGCCCCGGCGGCGGGAGGGTGCGAAGGGTGGGCAGCACGATCGCGGGCTTCGCCGCCACTACCGGCAAGGTGGCCGTCGGCTTGGCGGCCGGCGGGCGCGCCGCCGCGACGGCCGGCCGGAGCTTGTCGATGGCGCGGGACGCGTTGAGCCGGCCGGCGCCGGCGCCGCCGTCGCGGCTCGGGACGCGGTCCGCCGTCTCGGTCAGGGTCGAGCGCAGCTCCGCGAGGCTGATCTCCGGCTTGAGCGCCAGGATGAGGGCCGCGACCCCGGACACGTGCGGCGCCGCCGCCGACGTGCCCGTGTGCATCAGGTAGTCGCCTCGCCCGCCGCCGCGCCACGCCGGGCCCGGGATGTTCACGCCGGGCGCCGCCATCGCGACGTACGACTGGCGCTGCGAGAACGCCGGGATGTCGTCGCGCTCGTCGGTCGCGGCAATCGCCAGCACCGAGGGGTACGCCGCCGGGTAGATGACCTCGTTCTTCTTGTCGCCGGTGTTCCCCGCCGAGGTGACCACCAGCACGCCGCGGCGCTCGGCGAAGCGCACCGCCTCCTCAAGGAGGCGCGATGACTCGGTCGCGCCGGAGGACAGGTTGATGATCTTGGCCTTGTTCTCGACGGCGTAGATGATGCCCTTCGAGACCACGGTATCCGCCCCCAGTCCCTCCGAGTCGAGCACTTTCACCGGTAGGATGCGCGTCCGCCAGGCGATGCCGGCGATGCCTTCCGCGTTGTTGCCCTGCGCCGCGATGACGCCCGCCACGAACGTCCCGTGCGACGAGTCGTCGGATGGATCGGGGTCGTCGTTCACGAAGTCGTACCCCGCCAGCACCGAACCGAGCAGATCCGGGTGGTCGCGCTCGACGCCGGTGTCCAGGACCGCGACGATGACGTCCGACGAGCCGGTCGTCGCCTCCCAGGCAGTCTCCATGCCGATCTTCCGCAGGCTCCACTGGAGGTCGCGGTAGATGGCATCATCCGGGACCAGGAACGATCTCCCGACGCCGTTGAGCTCGGCCTGCTCGACGCGCGGATCGGCCGACAGCTCGGCGAGCGCCTCGCGCTCCCGGCCGATCGGCACCGCCACCTGGAGCGCCCCGAGCTCCGGGATTGCGCCGAGGACGTGGACGCCACGCGCCTCCAGCTCGGCGCGATACGCCGGCATGGTGGCTCGGTCGCGCAGCAGCACGACGGCCTGGCCGGGCATGTGGCGGGGCTCGACGGGCGCCGGCTGGAGTTGGCCCCCAGCCGCCTGCAATTCGGCCGCCTGCGATCCGGGCGGCTTCATCCCGACCGGCCGACTCGCGGGCGTCGGGGCCGCGACCTCCCCGCGTATCGACGGTAGCGTCGGCACGAACGGCCATGCCGACACCACGAGCAGCGCGGAGGCTCCGATCGCGGCCACGAGCGCGGCAACGCGCGCGACCGGCCGCCACGAACGCCCTGGCGTCCGCTCCCTGCGCAACCACGGGCGCGAGGGGATCATGCCTGGAGGGCCTGCACCACGTTAGCGACGCGCGCGTCGGCGAGGCCCTTGTCGCGGCCACCCTTCGGCGGCCGGACGACATTCCGTAGCCCCTTCGCGGTCGTCACCGGCACTTGGCTCCCTTCGATTCGCAGCTTCACCGCCGCGTTCGTGAACAGCACGACCCCATCGACGGGGATTGCCTCATCCTGATTTCGCGCTTTTAGGCGTGCCCGCACCCGCTGGGTGCCGGTCTCGACATCGCGGCTCGGATCGCCGAGCGGCACCCCGCCGAACATCCCGAACAGGCGGCGCAGCCCGCCCGCCGAGTCCTTGCGCCACCGATTGGCGTGGTATGTGATCTGACCGCCGTGCGCGCGCGGCACGACCACGTGGACGCCGCTCGGCCCGATCAGCAGGTAGTCGGGCAGCTTCGAGTGGGCGAAGGTGAGGAGCGTGTAGCGCCGATCCAGGCCCTTGAGCGCCTTCGCGACGGCCGCATCGTGGCGGAACCGCGGCCCGTACCGCCTGAGCAACACCTGCCCCACGTTATAGAGAACGAGGCCCACGACGATCGCCGCGTATGAGGCAATCATCTGCTCGAGGTCCGGTGTCGGGCTGTTCCAGGACACGTACAGCCCGACCGCGAAGACGGCCAACGCGGCGAGGTGGGCGGCGCTGGCCAGTCGCACGCGCGTGCGGATCAAGTTTTCGTTGGCGACGACCTGCATGCAGAGCCACCCGACCGGGCGTGCGAGCGGTCCTCGCCGTGCCGCGCCGACGCCGTCATCCGACCGCGAGCGGGCCGAGGCGCCAGGCGAGAAGTGGCGCAAGTATACCAGCCGATCTAGACGACCGGACCAGCTTATCGGGACACAACTCGCGTCGCGTGATTCTGGAGCATGGGCTCCGAGCCGGATGGAGGCTCGCCTCCATCCGTGGGGTCGACACGGATGGCAGGCGTCTCGGCACGTGCGGGGCTGATGCGACACGTTGACGAGAGTCGAAGGCGCAGCCCATCGCAAGTTGCATAGGGTGACCGATCCGGGCGTGTTCCGACCACTGTATAGCTAGACACGGGCGGCATTGGCGGGACATGGGCCGCTCGGCGTATACGGAGGAGTGCGATGATTGACGATCACACCGAGATGTCGCCGAACGAAGCGGACGCCGTTACCGAATTCACTCGCCGGACGCGGAAGGGCGACGCGCTCGAATCCGACCTCGTCGCCGCGCAGCGCCTGGAGCAGATGGGCTACCCCTTGGTCGTCGCATTGCGGGCGGCCAACCGCTTGAAGGTCGGCCTTGCACCGGCGGGCCGCGCCTGAGCGATCCTCCCACACGGCGACGTTGCTGTGGCGCCCGTGCTCGCGCGGACACGGGCGTTGGCATCTTCTCCCCAGGCTCGCCCGCCACATTTCTCCCAACCGTCAGGCGCCCAGTCGGGCGTGCGCGAGCGGCTCGTATACCGGCCCGCTCGGCCGCAGGTCGCTTCGCACCAGCTCGATGCGCTCGACGGCCAGTGCGGGGGGCGGCACCATATCGGCACCTGGATGAGGTTGCATCGGGCGCCCGGCCGGCCGGGCCGGCCCGACGCCCGCGCGTCCTCGCCGGACTCGGCCGCGCTGTCGCGCCCGCCCAAGCGTGACGTGCGGCGCGAGCGGCTTGCGGTCGTAGGGCACGTCGCGGCGAGTCAGCTCGTCGTCGAGGTGGCCGCGCAGAGCCCGGAGGCTCGCGTAAGGATCGCGCACACGAAGCAGCAGCATGGACGGCACATCGACGCCGAACGAGCCAAACTCACCGAGCTCCAGCCCGAACGGGCGGACCTTGGACGCGGCCGACGCGAGCGCGGCACGCAGCTCCGGCAGGCGTGCCGGGGACTGGTTGCCCAGGAACGCGAGCGTGACGTGGTACAGCTCCGGGCGCACCCAGCGATATTCGTGCTCGTGCCGCGCGCGGAGCACGTCGGCGACGAGCCCCGCGTACCGCCTCCAGGCGTCATTGAGGCCGACCGAGACGAACAGCCGCACCGGGCGGTCGGAGCCCGCCGGCGCGTCGCCGCATCGTGCGAAGCTCGGGGGCATGCGGGTCAAGCCCGACCGCGCGGGTCGAAGGCGTCGCGCAGCCCGTCCGCGAGCAGGAACACGCACAGCACCGTCAGGAAGATCATCAGGCCGGGCGGGTAGACCAGCCACGGCGCGCTCCTGAACGTATCCTGCGACCCGCTCAGCATGTTGCCCCAGCTCGAGAGCGGCACCGGCACGCCGAAGCCGAGGAAGCTCAGGACGGACTCACCGAGGATGGCAGAAGCCACGTCGAAGCCGGCGATCACCGTCACGATCGATACCACATTGGGCATCACGTGGCGGGCGAGGATGCGCGCATCGCTGGCGCCGAGCACCCTGGCCGCATCGACATAATCCCGGTTCCGCACGCTCAGGACCATGCCGCGCACCTGACGCGTCGTCGACGGCCACGAGAAGAGGCCGAACAGGAGTGCCAGGACGACGACCGTCGGCTGGAACAGCACCGAGAGCACGATCATGATGAACAGCAGCGGCACGTTCACGATTAGCTGGACGACCGCGTTCACCAGATCGTCGGCCCGACCGCCGTAGTAGCCGGCGATCAGCCCGAGCGGCGTGCCGATCGCCAGGGCGATGGCCGCCACGAGGAAGCCGATCGTGAGCGAGACGCGTCCGGCGTACAGCAGCCGCGTGAGGGTGTCGCGGCCCAGATCGTCGGTGCCGAGCGGGTAGCCGGGGCCGGGCGGCTGGAGCGTCGCGATGCGGCCCTGCGGCGTGCGAAGCAGCTCCTCGGGCGTGGTGCCCAGGCCGTACTCGGCGATGAGGGGCGCCAGCACGGTCACGCTCACGATCAGCGCGAACACAACGAGGGCCGCGAGGCTCAGTCGATCCCGGAAGAAGCGACGCAGCGACGTGGACAAGAAGCCGCGCGACGGCGGCCGGGCACGCTCCGGCGCCCGTTCCGCGAGGACCGCCGCCGCGCCGCCGTCAGCCATCCGATCGCACCGGCCGACATGGGGTTGAGATTTTTGGACAGGATTGCCAGGATGAACGGGATTGGATTCGGTGTTCTCGAATCCCGTTCATCCTGGCAATCCTGTCCATTCGTCCTCCGCTCACGAGTAGCGGACGCGCGGATCGACGAGGCCGTAGCCGACGTCGGCCATCAGCGTGCCGACGATGGTCAGGACTGTGCCCAGCAGCAGCATCGCCAGCAATAGCGGGTAGTCGCGGCCGAGGGCGGCCTCGTAGAAGAGCCGACCCATGCCGGGCCAGTTGAAGATTGTCTCGATCACGATTGCACCGGAGAGCACGCCCGGCAGCAACCCGCCGAGCAGCGTGACGACTGGGATGAGCGCATTGCGGAGTACGTGCGCCCGCTGCACCAACCTCTCGTCCAGGCCCTTGGCGCGCGCCGTCCGCACGTAGTCCTGGCCGAGCACGTCGAGGGTCTCGGAGCGGACGTAGCGAGTGAAGGTGACGATGCCGCCCATGCCGAGCAGGACGGCCGGGAGTGCGAGGTGGCGAGCATGATCCCAGAAGCCGGCGCCGCCCTGGCCGTTCGGGAACCAGCCGAGCCAGCTATTCATGAGGACGATGAGCGACAGCCCCAGCCACCAGCCGGGGATCGACGTGCCCACCACCGTCAGGAAACGCACGACGCCATCGCCGAGCCCGCCCCGGCGCGCCGCCGCGTACACGCCGAGCGGGACGCCGAGGAAGCCGATCGCGTAGCTCGCCAGGCCGAGCTGCAAGGTTGGCCAGATCCTCTCGGCGATGACGTCGGCGACGGGCAGGTTGCGCGCGTAGGAGCGGCCGAAGTCCAGCACCAGCACGTTGCGCAGCCACTTCGCGTACTGGATCGGCAGCGGGTCGTTGAGGCCGAAGCGCTCGCGCATCCGCTCGATCGCCTCGGGCGTCATCTTGGGGTTTTCCAGCAACGCGGCGCCCGGCCCGCCCGGCGTGAGGTGGACCAGGAAGAACGAGGCGGTCATGACGGCGAAGACCAGCACGGCCGACTGGATCAGGCGGCGGGCGAGGAACCGTCCCATTGGCGCTTCGACTTCGCTCCCGTGCAAGTACAGATGGTCATCCCGAGGAGCCTGCGACGAGGGATCTCACGCTGACTTGCCCGGCTGGTCAACGTGAGATCCCTCGCTTCGCTTCGGGATGACAGGTCTGTTGACGATTGTTCCGACTCGATCCTGTCCAGTCATGGACGAAACCAGGCTACCGCGCGATCGCCCAGCGCGTGATGGCGTCGTTCACGTCGAGGCCGTCCATCCGCGTCGGCTGCACCCCGGTGACGCTCTTCGCCATCGGGCTGAACGACAAGGCCGAGTGCATGAAGAATGACGGCAGCTCCTCGTTGACGACCTTCTGAATCTCGAAATAGATCTGCTTGCGCTTGGCGTCGTCCAATTCGACCGCGCCCTGCTGGAAGAGCCCATTGACGCGCTCGCTGTTGAAGCCGGTCCGATTCTGCTGGCCGCGCCCGAGGTACTGCGCCTTGGACGAGAGGTCCGGGTCGATGCTGCCACCTCCCCAGGTGCCGAGCGAGAGGTCGTAGTTCATCTTCTGGACCTCCTCGAAGTAGGCGTTGGCGTCGAGGCCGCGCACCTCCAGCTCGATGCCGAGCTGGCGATACTGCTGCTGCATGTACGTCGCGATCTTCTGGCGCGGATTGCTCGTGACCGGGTACATGACTTGGAGCTTCAATTGCTGGCCGTCCGCCCCGAGCAGGCGGGAGCCTTCGAGGCGGAGGCCGGCCTCTTGCAGGAGCGCCTTCGCGCGCGCCAGGTCGAAGTCGTACTTCTCGACGTCGGGGTTGTACCAGCGGGTGTTGTTCGGGTTGAGGAAGGTGTACTGCGGCTGGCCGAGGGTGTTCTCCCCGACCTGGATCATGTCGTCGCGGCTGAGCGCGCGGGCGAGCGCCTCGCGGACGCGCTTGTCCTTGAGCGCCTCACGCGTCGTGTTGAACTCGAGCAGGCGGTAGACGCCGTTGGCGGGGCTCCACTCGTACATCGTCAGCGTCGGATTCTGCTTCGCCTCGGTGTACTGCGCGGGCGGGATCGCCGGCGCCCACTGGGCTTGTCCCGAGCGCAACAGCTCGTAGGCGACGGTCGGCTGCTGGCCGGGCCGGTAGACAATCCGCTCGACGTTCGAGGCGCCCTTGAACCAGTTCGGGTTGCGCTCGAAGGTCGCGCCCTCAGCCGTGGACCAGGACGCCAGCACGAACGCGCCGCTCGTGACCGTGGGCTTCTGGATCTCGGGGTTGGCGACCGGGTCGAGCCACGACTTGCCCTGCCAGACGTGGCGGGGCACCGGCGACACGACCGACGCCGCGCCGGTCGCCACGTCGCGGGCGAGCGTCTCGCGGAGCGTGACCACGAGGGTCCTGGGGTCCGGGGCGGTGAACGACTCGATGCGGAGCAGCTCTTCGAGCGAGACGAAGTCGTTCTCTTCCTTCGAGGCTTCCTGGAACGCGAACAGATAGTCCTCGACCGTGATGGGCTGGCCGTCGCTCCACTTCAGGCCGTCGCGGAGCTTGAAGGTGAACGTGCGGCCGTCGGGCGACACGGCGTACTCGGAGGCGGCGTACGGCTTGTATTCGAGGTTGGTGGCGTCGAACTCGAGCAGCCCGCCGCCCCAGACGTAGCCGGCGAGGGTGCTCCAGGTGTCGCTGTAGGTGGCGCTGTCCGGGTAGGGGTGGAGGTGCGGCGGCATCGGGCCGATGCTGGCGATGGTGAGAGTGCCGCCGGCAGGGCCGGCCGCGCTCGGGGCAGGTTGTCCGGCCGCCGGTGCCGGGCTCGCGCCGGCCGATTGCCCCGTGGTCGCCGGATTCGCGGCGGCCGGGGATGGCGCGCCGGCCGGCTTGGCCGTCTCGGCGGTCTGGTTGGCCGGCGGGGCGGTCGGCGCGGTGGCGGTCGGCGCACCGCACGCCACGACCGCCGGAGCGAGGAGCAGAGCAATGAATGCCCTGCGTGGGATGACTCTTCTACGCACGGTCATGACGACCTCCGTACTGGACGTCGGATCGACGCTTGACGGGGACGGTCGCGTATTGCGACACGCCCGATAGCCTGGAGTGACGATTGAGCGAAGACAACGACCACCGATGGGGAGACGCCTCCGAGTGGAAGCTTAGCACGGCCGGATCGGGGCACCGACGTTTCGGCGAGTTGGGGTGCTTGTAAGGGCACCCCATAGCAACCACAAAAGCCGAGGCGGTTCACCTATACTGGCAGCGTGAGAGTCGCCGCGGTTGGGAGCGATCGGGAGGACGTCGTGGAAACACCGCTATACCACGAGGGCAACCGCCAGCTGCAGGACCGGTTCGACTCGCGGCGGATCGCCGACCGACTCCAGCAGATCACGTTACACGATCGCTTCACCGACGGCGACTGCGATTTCGTGGCGCGGTCCAGCATGTTCTTCTTGGCGACCGCCGACGCCGAGGGCCAGCCGGACGTCTCGTACAAGGGTGGGATACCCGGCTTTGTTCGGATCGTCGATGAGCAAACCCTGGCTTTCCCAGACTACGACGGTAACGGCATGTTCAAGAGCCTGGGCAACATCCTGGTCAACCCAAAGGTTGGCTTGCTCTTCGTTGATTTCGAGGATCCAAACCGCATGCGGGTGAGCGGTACGGCGAGCATCTCGGACGATGACCCGCTGCTGGCCGAGTTCCCTGGTGCCCAGTTGGTCGTGCGCGTCCGCGCCGAGCGGATCTTCCCGAACTGCCCCCGCTACATCCACCGGCTGCAGCTCGTCGAGCGTTCGGTCTACGCGCCCCGATCCGAGCACGAGCCACCCGAGCCCGACTGGAAGCAGATGGAGGTGTTCCGGGACGCCTTGCCGCGCAAGGAGGCGGACGGCGGACGCTGAACTGTTCACAGCAGCGGTCGTGAGTCATCGACCCGAAGAATTCGGGTAACCCTTGAGGTGGCTGAAGAAGTCGATCGGAGCCCTATCGGAGGCTCCGGATCATCGCTGCGAGCGCCTCAAATGGTCGAAACCGGGCCTCTCGGGATCCTCTGGCCTCTCAATCGATGGTCGCCCATAGCCAGCTGAGAGGTTCTTCAACAGCCTCGCCCGTTATGCGAGCTTGAGATCAGCCACAGCGACCCAAGGTCGAGTCTCAGGGCGTATGTAGAAGCTCTGGCCGTTGTGAAAGGAAGCCACCGTGTGGGTCTCATTGAAGTTGTCCGGACGATGGTGGGGGGGGTGCGAGACGGTGGTTGGGGACGCATGCACGGCTCTGCCGAGGCGGACGATGTCCCGATTGGTCCGTACCTATCACTCCGTAGATCCTTGGCTACGGTCGCGATGACCGGTGCGATCGGGCAGATCTGACTGTTGGCGGCGCTCGGCGAGGCGCTCGACGTGGCGGCGCTCGTGGCCCTGCTCGGTCGGCTCGTAGAAGCGATCCTCGACGCCGTCGGGCAAGTAGCGCTGCTCGACCCAATGGCCCGGAAAGTCGTGCGGGTAGCGGTACTCGGTCCCGTAGCCGAGGCGGCGGGCGCCCGAGAACGACGCGTTGCGGAGGTGGAGCGGGACTTCGGTGTTCGCGCCGGCCTCGATCGCGGCCTTGGCAGCCTTGATCGCCTTGTAGGCCGCGTTCGACTTGGGTGCCATGGCGAGATACAGCGTCGCCTGCGACAGGATCAGGTCGGACTCCGGGTAGCCGACCAGCTCGACCGCCCGCGCCGCCGCCTCGGCCACCAAAAAGGCGTGCGGGTCGGCGTTCCCGATGTCCTCGGAGGCCAGGATCACCAGCCGCCGCGCAATAAATCGCAAGTCCTCGCCGGCCACCAGCATCTTGGCCAGCCAGAACACGGCCGCGTCCGGGTCCGAGCCGCGCACCGATTTGATGAAGGCCGAGATCGTCTGGTAGTGGTCGTCGGCCTGGCGGTCGTGGCGGACCTGGCGCGCCTGCATCGCCTCGCGCACCCCGTCGAGGGTGACGCGGAACGTGCCGTCGGCCGTCGGCGTCGCGGCCAGCGCCGCCGCCTCCAGCGAGTTGAGGGCCGTGCGGGCGTCGCCGGCCGCGAGGTGGACGAGCATGTCGAGCGCGTCGTCATCGACCTGCAACTTCAGGGAGCCGAGGCCGCGCTCGGGCTCGGCGAGCGCGCGCCGGACGATCGTCCGCACGTCGTCGTCGGTCAGCAGCTCCAGTCGGAAGATGCGCAGCCGCGAGCGCAGCGGGGCGATGATGTCGAAGTACGGGTTCTCGCTGGTCACGCCGATCAGCCCGACCACGCCGTCCTCGACGTGCGGCAGCAGGGCAGCCTGCTGCGCCTTCGACCAGCGGTGGATCTCGTCCACGATCAGCAGCGTCGGCTCGGACCGCGTGCGGGTGCGGGCGATGATCTGCTTGAGGTCCGGGAGGCCCTCGGTGACGGCGCTGATGCTCTCGACGATGCTGCCGGACGCGAGCGCGATCAGCCGCGCGAGGGTGGTCTTGCCGCAGCCGGGCGGGCCCCACAGCACCAGCGAGCCGGTGCGCCCGGACTCGGCGGCACGCCGAAGCGGCTGGCCGACCGAGAGAATGGCCTGCTGGCCGACGTACTCGTGGAGCGAGCGGGGGCGCATCCGCGCCGCGAGCGGCAGGCGCTCGGGGGACGACTCGGCGAAGAGCGCGGCTTGATCGGCGGCAGGCCCGGCCATGGAGGCCGTATTGTACCGCGCATGGTGCCCGGCGTACGCTGGCGAGGGGAGTGACGCATGACGAAACGCGGGACCGACGCGGCAGGCGCGCTCTGGCAGGCTGACGACTGCGGGGCGTGGTTGGCGGCGCGCGCGGCCTACGACGGCGCGCTGCTCGCGACCGGCGGCGAGCGACTCGAGCAGCTTGATCGCTGGTACCACGGCGCGCTGGCGCTCGCGTCGCGGCGTCCCCTCGCCGTGACGCTCGATGAGCTGGTCGAGGTGGTCCAGTGGAAGATGCATCGCGGCGTGTTCCGCGCCCGCAACTTGATGCTGGTGCGCCAGAACAGCGCCGAGGAGGTTGGGGAGGCGAGCCGCGCGGCATTCGACGCCGTTCCGGACCCGAGCCTCCCAATTGCCCGCCTGAGCGCGCTGAAGGGCATCGGGCCGGCGACGGCGTCGGCCGTGCTGGCGGCCGCCCGGCCGGACGTCTACCCGTTTTTCGACGACGTGGCCGCCGCCGCGATCCCGGACTTCGGCGCGATCAAGTACACGGCGAAGGGATACGCGACGTTCTCGGAACGGCTGCGCGAGCGGGCGGCGCTGCTCGCGACGGGTTGCCCGAACGACGACTGGACGCCGCACGCGGTGGAGTGCGCGCTATGGGCGGCGGCCGGCGGTAAGGGCTGACAGAGAAGGCGCGGCGCGCTAGACCAAATCCACGATGGAATCTACATGGTCCTGAGCAGGGACGTGTGCGGGTTCCACCGTGGCTTTGGTCTAGTACGAGGCCATGCAGATCATGGGGGGCACCGACCCTGTCATGTCATCCTGAACATGCGAAGGATCTACGGGCTCACCAGTGGGAGACGGTCCGTAGATCCTTCGCATGTTCAGGATGACGAGCCCATCGTCGGCACTCCCAGTTCGAAGGCTCTTCGAGAGGACAACCTCGGATTGACGGCACACTGGCAGAGAAAGGCGACGACTAGCCGTCGCTTGCCTCGACCGATGCGGATGGCTCAGACGGCGCCCGCTTGCCGTCGGGCAGTTGCCGCGCCAGGACGGCGCGCAGCATGTCCAGTGCCAGCCAGCGGTCCTCTTCGGCCAGCGTCTCGACGTCTCCAAGCATCTCTTGCAGCTCGGGATCGAGGCCCGCGACCGCGTCATCGACGCCGAGGAGCTCGTCGGGGTCGCACTCGAGCGCGGTGCACAGCGACACGACCGTGCTGGCCCACGGATCGGTCGTGCGGCCGGCCAGCAAGCGATACACCGTGCCCACGTGCCGACGCGGCACCCGACGCACCACCTCGCGGGTGCTCAGCCCGCGCGTCGCCATCACGCCCTTGATCGCGGCGGCCAGATCGTCCGGCTTCTCAATCTTGCGCGGACCCCGGCGGGGAGACGACGCAGCCGCCTCAGCGGGCGGGGCAGACCCGCCGGATAGGGGGCCTTCGCCGGGCACTGCCATCAAAACTCGGTGCTTCAAGCTCTTCTCCCGCTAGATCGTCGGCCGACGGCCGCGATGTTCCGTGAGCCGCGATCCGAACCGAGCCCGAGCGCGCCAAGCCCCCCATAGGCGGCGCACCGGCAGGCTAAGATCCGACACTAGGTCAGCTCTCCGGCCAAATCACGGACTGGACAACTACTTTCCCAGCATACGCCATTCGGCGTATGGCGCATTATAGCAGGTGACGTATCGGCTTGTGCGAGTGTCGCGGGGATGCGTCAATCGGAGGCCGTGTGCGGCGCCGATGGCACTCGATCGTATGCCGCGCTCGGGAATTCTCGGCGGCCACCAGGAATCTCGCGAGGCAGTGTCCCGTCGATGGAATCGTGCGCTCGCTACGCCCACGCCCCAGACTAGGTCTCCGTCCTGAATCGAACTGGCGTCACGTTAGCGTAGCGATTCGCGGATCGCGCGGGCATCGCCGCGGGCTTGCCCGTCGCGCTCGATCTCCTTGGAGATCTTGTCGCACGCGTGCAGCACGCTGGTGTGATCCCGGCCGCCGAACAGCGCGCCGATCTGCGGGTACGAGAGGCGGCCGTCCTCGCGCAGGAGGTACATCGCGAGGTGGCGCGGCGCGACGATCTTCTGATTGCGGGCCTTTCCGCGCAAATCGACCAGCGAGACGCCGAAGTGCTGGCTCACGGCTGCCACGATGCCCTCCGGCTCGCGCACCACCGGCGGCGGGGCCATGAGGTCCGCCAATGCCTCGCCGACGAGCTCCGCGCTCACGGACCGGCCGTGCAGCATCGCGTAGGCGAGCACGCGGTTCAACGAGCCTTCGAGCTCGCGGATGTTGCTCTGCACCTGCTGGGCGATCAGCTCGAGCACGTCGTTTGTGATCTCGGCCCGACCGTTGACCTTGGTGCGCAGGATCGCGATGCGCGTCTCGAGGTCCGGCGGCTGGACGTCGGCGATCAGGCCCATCTCGAACCGCGAGCGCAAGCGGTCTTCGAGGGTGGGGATCGCCTTGGGGGTCTTGTCGCTCGTCAGGACGATCTGGCCGCCGCCCTCGTGGATGGCGTTGAAGGTGTGGAAGAACTCTTCCTGCGTCCGTTCCTTGCTCGCGATGAACTGGATGTCATCGATCATCAAGATGTTCGCGCGGCGGTAACGGGCACGGAAGTCGTCGGTGCGGTGCTCGCGGATCGACTCGATCAGGTCATTCGTGAAGGTCTCGGACGAGACGTAGACCACCGACAGGCCGCGGGATAGCACCTCGTGGCCGATGGCGTGCAGGAGGTGGGTCTTGCCGAGGCCGACGCCGCCGTAGAGAAACAGGGGGTTGTACGCCTCGCCCGGCTGGTCCGCGACGGCCTGGGACGCCGCGTGCGCGAGGCGGTTCGCGCCCCCGACCACGAAGCGGTCGAAGGTGTAGCGCGTGTTGATCGGGTTGCCTTCCCAGCCGCCGGACATGAGCCGCTCGGCGGGGGCGCTCCGGCCCGAACGTCGCCCGGAGGTGGCGCTCGCGGGCTCGCGCGACCGGCCGCCGTCCCCGCCGCTCCTGGCCGCCTCGCTCGTGAGGCCGAACATGCCGAAGCCTTCCGCCCGCTCGCCGGGACGGCCGCCGCCGGAGATGAGCCTCACCTGGCAGGGGCGCCCGAGCACGTCGTAGAGCGCACGGCCGATTTGCGGGCGGAAGCGCTGCTCGAGCGTCTCGCGGACGAGCGGATTGGACACCGCGACCGTCAGCTCGTCGCCCTCGAACGCGGTTGCGGAGGTGCCGGCGAGGTACGACTCGAAGTTCGCCTGATTCATCCCGAGGCGAAGCTCCCCGAGCGCCGCGTCCCAGATTCGGCCAGGGTCGCGCACTATCCCTCCGAGCGATCGCGCAGTTTGGGCCAGTCTAGCAAAGGGTGTCGCGGCACTCCACGTCGGAGCGCCGCGCAATCCCAGCCGTTCGCGTGGACTTCCCTCGCGGTGTCTGCGCGGAGGTGGGCCGTGTGGGCCATGCTGGCACGCATCGACCGTCGTGCGACCGAACGGTGGGCCGCGCGCGGAGCCGAACACTTTAGAATTCTTCTAAACTAAGGGCGAGTTGCGGGTGTGCCGACGTGGGCGGCGGGCCTGGCGAGCGCGGAGGGATCGTGGCAGACAAGGTCGAACGGGACGTGGACCGCTGGCGTCGCCACCTCGCGGCGGAGCGGGACGCGATCGCGCTCTACCGGGGGCTCGCGGACGCGGACAAGGACGTGGCCCGTGGGCGAATCCTCCAGTCGTTGGCGTCGGTCGAGGAGCGGCACGCCGGCCGTTGGATCCAGAAGCTGCGGGCGGCCGGCGAGAACGTCTCGGACGAGTGGCGGCCCGGCTGGCGGCCCCGCGCGCTCGGCCTGCTCGCGCGCGTGGTCGGGCCACACGCGGTGCTGCCGATCGTGACCGCGCTCGAGCGCGG
>Ga0136611_10000115_pt1 | contig 44692 bp, 44 predicted proteins | sample AntDrymUQ2232306_2_FD_106645 | JGI IMG/M metagenome (GOLD analysis project Ga0136611, IMG submission 106645) | Polar desert sand microbial communities from Dry Valleys, Antarctica - metaG UQ223 (23.06) | ecosystem: Environmental > Terrestrial > Soil > Desert | place: Antarctica: Dry Valley... | reverse complement strand
GAGCCTGATTGCTTCGCCGACCAAGACTGTTATATTGCTGCCGGCATTGGCAGCCGGCGCGGCGGCAAAGGCAGAGTCAGCAAAAGTTTTCAGAAACAATGACGAGGCGGCGAAAGCCGTGACGAAAAGGGCAGTCATTACAAAGTTGAATATCGGGGTGCGACAAATGTTTGAATTTGTTAGAAGAGTCATATTGAAGTTGTTGGTTTTGGAAAGACTAAATTTTGGAGTTTTTTTAGGTGTGTTAATTCAATTTGACTGGTTCTTGGAGAATAATTCGTCAAATTGAATTATCTAATATTAAACAAAAGTGTAATGTTGAACATCTTCCAAATTTATTTATTTTTGTTTAACAAAATTTTCACCCCTATTTTCTTTGGTTAATCTGATAAAACCATAGAATTGAACGCTCCGATTTTCGTTTTCCGAAATGCAGTATCGAAAAAAAATTAGGGTTGAGATTAGGTAAAATTGCTATAGTCCTTTGTCTCAGGCTGAAAAATCCCCTGTAAAAACAAACAGCTATTGCGAAAGAATGAATTTCAAAATGGATTTCCCGGCGGGAAAATTTTGGCGCGCCACAACCGATGAAAATCGTTTTTGAAATTGTGTTTGCCTAAAATTTTTATTATTTTCCTTAGTCGTGAATCAAAGATTAAAATGCCAGGCTTGCAAGTAAGACCGAACGAGTATTTTTCTTTAAAAGCGAAAACGCGCGGCTTCCAGTATCCATGGATACTGGAAGCCGCGCGTTTTCGCTTTTGATTTTTAACTCTGCTCTTTAACGAGTTTCCGCATCTAGAGCGTTAATACTCAATTCATTTTCGCGGATCGGCTCCCAACGTGCGTATCGCTCGCCGCTTAAAAACTTGTAAAATCCAAGAAGCGCAGCCGAATTTGCCAAGACAAAATACAGCGGGATTGCCAGAATGCCCGCTTTATTTTCGTTTTTTTCTAAAAACCAACCGATCAGCGCCGTCAGATAAAAAACGATTTGAAGCGCGAAAACGAACAGAAAAAACGTCGAATGAAAAGCCGCCAGACCTGCCCCCAGTAACATTAAAATCAAAAAAAACGGCACGCCGTAACGCAGTATTTTATGCGAGACGAGTTCGACGGCAAAGAATCCGCTGCGCAGCGGATTGAGCATCTCGCGGTTGCGCCAAAGATCGTTGAAGGTTTGCGAAATAACGCGAACCCGCATTTGCATTTCCTTTCCGCTATGCCGGTTGGTTTCTTCGGTGCAAACGGCGGCGGGTTCGTAAACCGTGCGCAAACCTTGTTTATAAACGAGCGTCGCAATAAAAAAATCCGAACACGCCTCCGGGTACATCGGTTGATACGCGGATTTTCTGACCGAGTAGAGACAGCCCGACGTGCCGATGAGCGAACAGGCGCGGCTTTCGCTTTCTTTCAAAAAAGTTTCGTAGTTCCAGTACGAACGCGCGCCTTTGCCGACGCTCGAATCGGAGGCGTCGACATAGACGAGCTTTCCGGCGACGCAGCCGACGGTTTTGTCGGCGAAATTCGGCAGCATCGCCCGCAGAACGTCGGTTTCGTACAAAGTCGTGGCGTCGGAAAAAAGAATTATTTCGCCTGCTGCTCGTTCGACCGCCATATTTTGCGCCGAAGTTTTGCCTTTTCGCTCGGCTTGGCGATAAAGTTTGATGCCGCGCGACTTGAACTCGCTGACAATTTCGTCGGTTTTATCGGACGAACAATCCGAAGCGACGATGATTTCGAGTTTTTCCGGCGGGTAATCGATCGAAAGCGTGTTTTCGAGTTTCGCGCGAATATCGCGCTCTTCATTATATGCCGTAATAATAATGGAAACCGGCGGCTCAAAGGCGGCTCGAACAGTCGGTTTCGGAAACAAACGACCGACGGCAAAGACGAGCAGCGGATAACCGACGTAAACGTAAAAAATCACGCCCGCGCTCGACCAGAAAACAAATTGTGCCAAAGCTGTTAAAGTCATTTTTAAACTGTTTGCAGTTGAGAGTAATCACTCGAACCGCTTTCTGCCGCCGACGGACTTCCCTTTTCGGCTTGTCCGGTCTGGTAAATGCGCCGCAGGCAAATCGCAAAAGCGATTGGATAATAAACATACCATTGATAAGCGACCGGACCGAAAAAACTCGAAACCATATACCCGATGATACTTGCCTGAACGCCGATTGCTAAGTAATAAATCCACGAAAAATCTTCGCGCGCGAACATTCGCCGCTCGATTGCCCCAAGTTTGCGGAGCGGACTGATCAGCAAAATCATATACGCAATTATTGCAAGCAAGCCGAGTTCCGATGAAATCTGCGTGTATGCATTGTGCGTTTCCAAATTTCTAATACTAATTACCGTAAAATTGCCGATGCCGAGACCTTGCGGATTGTATAAAGTAGCCCAGAGCGATTGGATCAATAGTTCTCTTCGCTGATCTGAGGACCCGACCGGATCAAGCGCCGGAACAAAAATCGACAGAACGCGCAAACCATAATTTCCCGGAGCGAAAACCATTACCATCAGCCCGGCGATCGAAGAAATTAGACCGGTTTTGAAACGCTGCTTTTTTCCGAATTTCCAAACCAGAACGACGCCGACGGCAAGCAGACCGAGAAATCCGCTGCGCGATTGGGTCACGATAATTCCCATCACCATAAATCCGGCGGAAATGAAATAGGCGAGTTTGGAGATTATATTTTTTGACGCGATGCCGAGCGCGACGGCAAGCGGTATGAAAATAACCAGATGCAGCGCCAAATCGTTCGGATTGCCGAACATACCGCCGATCTCGACGCTGACGCGGTAATCTTCGGTTCGGAAAACTCCTGCTCGGTAAAGTTTTACTGCCTCGTAACTGAGCAGCAAACTGGCGGCGACGCCTAACCACATAATGCCCTTCAAACGTGATTTTGTTCGCAGAGTATTGATCATTACCACGAAAATTATAATGACTTTAATGTACTCCTCGCTAAACTTTGCCCATGCCAGAGCTGGCTCTCTGGCAATCGGAATCGTTAAAAGAGCCCAGAGACCTAAAAAAAGCACGCATTTGATTTCAATCGGAAGAGCCGTCAGCGAACCTTCCACGGAAAACTGCGTCGGCAGGTAGACGAGAAGCATCGCCACGGCGACGACAAAAGCCATCGAGCTAAAACTCGAAAGACCGGGGATCCATTCGTAGGGACGAAAATAAAGAATCAGCGTAAAAAGAAAAACGCCGGCATAAGTCAAAGTATGCCCGTTGCGCGCGAGCCAGCGGTCGCTGCTTAAAAGCCGCTCGTCTTTTTCAATCTTTCTTTGTTTTTTGCCCGGTTTTGGCTGTTCGGCATGATCATCTGAGATTTGATTGAAATTTTCGATTGACGGAACCGTTTCCTCCGCTGTTGCGCTTTCGCTCACGACGAACTGCCGCTCTTTTGCAGTCTCGCTCGTTTCAGATTTCGGATTAGGATTTTTTAACGATTGTTCGAATTCTTCCTTTTTCGGCGACTTCAGAGGTTTGAACGAAGCGTGTCCGTTCACTCCGTTTTCTTTTGATCCGAACGAAAGCGTTTTATAATCAGGCGTTTTGTTTTTATTGGCGGACATTAGCGGCGTTTTTTTATTGACATTCGCTGAGGAAAAAATAATTTTATTTCGTTCTATTCTTTTTAGAAAATAAAGTTTGCAAACGGTATTTTAGCATTATGTAATTGCACAGTTTTAATCGTTTCAAGAATTTAAAGATTTACCTTCGCAAATAAGCATTTTAATGATCTTTTCCGCTTTGTTCGATGTGTGGTTTGCCGCGGCTGATTTTTGCAATTATAACTTCGATTATGATTTACTGCTCGCTGGCGGCAAATCGTAAGTCAGAATTGTGCCGCCGAAACCAACGGCAAATCCTTTTTTTTCAATGAAAAAAACTTTTTCGAGTTTGTGCCCGGAATTGGATTTTTCGATCTTCCAAACTTTCCCTGCCGTCGTGGTGTGCAAAATCATTCCATTGTCTCCGACGGCAAAACCTTCGTGCGGATTGACGAAGAAAACGTCGGAAAGATTTTCAGCGACATCCGAGGCTTGCGCGCGCCAGAGCTTTCCACCGTTGTTCGTGAAATATATTTTCCCCTCTCTGCCGACCGACCAGCCGGTTTTTTGATCGACGAAAAAAACTGAAGCAAACTTTGTTTTCGGGTCGCCATCGAGTTTCGCTTGGTTCCACGACGAGCCGCCGTCTTCGGTAAAAAGTATCGTTCCTCCGCCGCCGACCAGCACGCCGCGCGAATTGTCGGTAAATTTACCGCCGAGCATTAAATACCGCACCGGCAGCGCCGATTTTTTCCACGTTCTTTGATCGCTCTGCAGCGCCAAAAATGCGCCGCTTTCGCCGACTGCAAAACCGGAACCGTCCGCCGCGAAAATAATCCGGGAAATTCTTTCTCTTCCTTCGGCGAAATCGAATTTTTCCCAGCTCTCGCCGCCGTCGAAAGTTTTCATCAAATACGAAACCGGCTGATTGCCCGCATTGTAGATGCTGCGCTCGCAAAGCAGCCAGCCGTTTTTTTCATCCGAAAAGTAAACGTCTCGAATGTTGTCTGCGGTAATTTTCTTATTTTGTTTCCAGGTTTTTCCGCCGTCGTCGGTCGCGAGGAAAGTTCCTCTGCCGCCGACAATCCAGCCTTTGTTCGGATTTACAAAATAAACCGAGCGCAGCCAAGCCAGAGTGCCCGAGTTTTGCTTAATCCATTTGGCATTTGCCGTCTGGAAACAAGCGAAACAAACGATCAAAACAAAGATTTGTCTAACGGAATTGATTAACATAATCCCGAAATTTAACCGCCCATCGGCGAAACAAGCAAAACAAAAGCGGGCGACAGGCAGTGAAAAGTTATTAAAATTCGATCAACCGCTGACCGCCGCTTTTCCCTTTTATTTCGTTATCTCGAATTAAAACGGAGAGCCGAAAAGAATCCGCACGGCGCTTGCCTTGCCGACGATCTCCAAGATTTTCCCCAAGCTCCATTTCTTTTCCGGCACGATAATTTGGTCGCCCGGAACGAGATATGGAATTTCGGTTTTTCCGCTGAGCAATTTTTCAAAATTAATCACCGTTTGGGTAAAACCGCCCTGTGGACTCATCCGCACCAGCACAACCCTTTTTTTATCGCCTTCCTTGATGATGCCTCCGGCTTCGTTAATCGCTTCGTAAACGTTGTAACGGCGATTCATCATTTTGACGCCCGGCGCGCCGACTTTTCCCAAAACGCTGAAGCGTGCCGAGCCGACCTTATCGAGCGTAACGGTAACTTGCGGATCGATAATGTATTCGTCCAATTTTTTCTCAATCTCTTTGGTAACCTGTTCGACCGTTTTGCCGCCGACAAAAATGCCGCCGTGAATCAGCGGATAAGCAATTTTGGCGGTCGGCGGAATGATGATGCCGGTTTTCGAATACGCGGGCTGACCGAAAACTTCGACTGAAATCACGTCCTCGGGTCCGAGATGATATTCCTTCAGGTAATTGCTGTAGTAAGGCAAAATCGCCGATTCTTCTTCGGACAGTGTTTCTTCGCCGCCGCTTTTCACCGTCGCTTTTGAGTCGTTCTGCGCGGTTTGCGCTGGCGGAGTCGGCTGCTGAGCGCAGACGCCACAGGCGAAAACAAAAGCGCACGCCAAAACCAAACTCGTTTTTTGCATTAATTTTGCGAACTTCATTTTTCTTTCTCCATATACGGCAAATACGTCGAAACCAGCGTCATTTCCCGTTTTTGATTATCATACCGACGGCGCGGTTGCCATTTATCTGGCGCCTCTGCTGAACAAAACCGTTCTAATCGTTGCGAAAATAATGATGATATCGAGCATTAGAGACTGATTTTTTATGTAATACAGATCGTACTGCAATTTCTGCCGCGCATCTTCGACCGAAGCGCCGTACGGATATTTGACCTGTGCCCAGCCGGTCAGTCCCGGAGCGACCAAATGACGATGCTCGTAAAACGGAATTTCCTTTGCCAGCTGCGCGACGAAATGCGGACGCTCCGGGCGCGGTCCGACAAAACTCATCTCGCCTTTGATAATATTCCAAAACTGCGGAATTTCGTCGACGCGAATTTTGCGAATCCCCCTGCCGACACGCGTTGTGCGGTCGTCATCCGAGGCTGCCCAAACCGGTTTTCCGTCCGCTTCGGCATCGGTTTTCATTGAGCGGAACTTTAAGACTTCAAAAATATGACCGTTTTTTCCGACTCTTTCCTGCCGGTAAAAAATTTCGCCTTTTGAATCGAGTTTAATCAAAACGATTGTCAGCAGCGCGATCGGCAATGAAAGGATTAAACCGGCGGCTCCCAAACAGCGATGAGTGGTTTCCCGGAGAAACAATTTCAACTGCGTGTTCCGCGAGCGTCCATTAAAAATCAACCATGAAGGACGCAGCATATCGAGGTGCACTTTCCCGGTTACTCTTTCATAAAATGAACTGCATTCTTCGATGTTTACTTTGCTTGCCAGACTCAATCGCAAAAGAGCCTCGGTTGGAAAGGCGCCGCGTCGTTCGCGCACGGCAATCACGATACGGTCGATTTTATTCGCTTCGACAATGTTTTCCAAACTGTCAATCTTTCCGAGATTCCGCGCTTCGGGCAGCTGCGTGTTAACATTGTCGAAATCATCGGTGACAAATCCGGCAATACGGTACCCGGCGTCGCGTTGTTTCAAAACTGCCTGAGCAATGTCAATCGCATACTGCCCGTCTCCGACAACCAGAAGTTTTTCGCCGATTTCGGGATGCCCCATTACGAAATGCATCATTGTTCGTAGCGCTAACAACAAAATCAGCGTGATAACACTCGAATAAATTGAAGTTCCGCGCCCAAACTCCATCGACGGAGTAAAATAAAAAATCAACGCCAGCAATACCCAAGCAATGCCGATTGACTGAACCATTCCGGCGAGCAATTCGCGGCGATTGTTAATCACCGTATAATTGTAAAGATCGTAAAAATAAAGAGCCGTCAGACAAACCGCCACTACCAGTGTAATCTTTAAAAAACCGGCTCTTTCATAAAGCTGCACTGCCGCGCCGTTAGTGCCTAAACGCAGGTATAATGCCAAGATAACCCCGCCGCAGATGATAACAATGTCGGCGAAGATCAAACCTATCGTTCGAGGCGTGATTTTTTTACTCATTGCGGAGTTTGTAAGAAAAAGATTTGAGAAAGAGTGCTGTTTTATATCTACTATAACAGATTACTACTTGTTTTTTCTGTAATAACCATAGTCGTAATAACCTTCTCTTACTAGAGTATCTTCAGATTGATTCAATACCGCTCCAATTATTTTCTGGCGCGGCAATGTTTCTAAAACGCGATCAATATCTTTGTAATTGGTGTGATTGGCACGCACGACAAAAAGCGCTCCGTCCGCATGATTTATTAACACGGATGCATCTGCAAATATACCGAGCGGAGGCGCGTCTATGATTACATAGTCGAATAACTCGTACGCCTCGTCCAGAATCTCCTTAAATTTCGATCCCGAAAGCACTTCCGATCCGTCGCTTCGCGCCTTTCCGCTCGGAAGCAAATGAAGCCCGGCAGGCTCAAGCCGCACGACCGATTCCATGAGCGAAGATGTTCCTTCCAAAACATCGGACAATCCTGTTTCGGCTTCGATGCCAAGACAATCCGTCAAACTCGGCATTTTCAAATCACTGTCAATAATGAGCGCCCTGACATCGCTGGTTTGGGCAAGCAGCCATGATAAGTTCAGTGCCGTGATGGATTTCCCTTCGGAAGGTCCGACGCTGGCGATGACTATTGACCGCAGTTTTTGTTTCTGACTTTTGTGCAAAACCTGAGTTCGTAAGCTGCGGTATTCTTCGCAGTAAGCCGAATTAGGCTGAGTAATCGCTACCAGGTGAGGGTTGACTCGGTCAACGTCAACGGTAATCTCCGGCAGGCGTTTTTCCTCGGCTGCGGCTGACCCGAAATCGCCTGGATCAGCTGAGCCGATGTTGTTCGGCTCCAAATCAGATTGCGGGGTATCGGTAAGAGGAGCAGACTGATTATCAAACGCCGTTTTCGGCAGCCCGATCTTTAAATCCTGTTTGACGAAAAGCTCGGGCGGATTATTGCCGCCGAGTTTTTCGTGCTTTCCCAGCGGCACGACATTATCAACCGCATCGATGCCGGAAGCACGTTCGCTTTGTTTTTTCTGTAATGTTTTAAGAAACTTCATTTAACCAATTCCTACTGCCCGTCCAAACTTTCAAATGCGAAACTTCAAAATCAGCCGGCTGCGTATCAATTTCGCGACTGGAATTTTGATAAAAAGCGCAAACACTTTTTATTTCCAAATTTATTCAATCTGAATTTATTCAATCTGAATTAACGAGGCGTTCAATTTTTGAATCTTTACGCTTCATTGCGTCTATTAGACTCAATTGCCGCATGACTTTTCTCAACGACGGAATTTTGCAAAACACCGTTATTCTCGCTCAAAAGTTCTTCTTGAGCACGCGGAGTCAAAACTCTCGCCGAACCGACAGCTTCGATGGCTTGGTCACTCGCCAGAAGTCTGTCTTTGTCCGGCAGTAAATCCAGATTGTCGGCGACTTCCTCGATAATATCGCGTCCGATGATTTTTTCATTTGCCGCATAAGCCGTAATCATTGCGTTGTCGCACAGATTGTTCACTTGGCGCGGAATGCCCTCCGAACATTGGAAAATAAAATCAATCGCGCCGACCGTAAAGATATTAGGCTGATTGGATCCGGCAATCTGCAGCCGTTGCACGATATACCGCCCGACCTCGTCAACATTCGGAAGCGCGGGCATCCTGCAGCGCAGCGCGACGCGCTGTTTTAACTGACGCAGATTCGTCTGCTTGAGTTTTTCCCTGAGTTCCGGCTGTCCGGTTAAAATGATCTGCAAATGTTTGGCGTTGTCCGATTCAAAATTGAGCAAAAGACGAATTTCTTCTAAAACCTGATCGGAAAGTTCGTGCGCCTCGTCAACGATTAAAACGGTTCGCAAACCGCGCCGATGACGTTCTTCGAGAAGTTTGCCCATTTGCGCCAGCAACTGCGTTTTGTTCGCCCAGTCCTTAATGCCGAGCATCTCGGTCAAATGAGAATAGAATTCTTCAATCGAAAGATGCGGATTAAAGATATATCCTGCCAGAACGCTGGCGTCGAGACGGCGAATAATCCATCTGATTGCGGTTGTTTTTCCGGTTCCGACCTCGCCCATCAAAACGATTAAACCCTTCGCCATTTCGATGCCGTAATATAAACTCGCCAGAAGCTCGTTATAAGACGGCGTGAAAACGATAAAACGCGGGTCGGGCGTTAAACTAAATGGGTATTCCTTTAAGCCAAAAAACTCTTTATACATTTTTCTTTTTTCGACGGTATTTCAGGTTTCGAAATCGCCTAGTTGATCCTTTCTAAAATTCGCGACATTTGTAATACCGTAATCAAAAGCGGAATGCTGATAACGCTAATGATTATTCCCGCTAAGAGTTTCACTAAATGAATCCCTTTTTGCCGGGAGATTTCCTGATCCGTTAAAAGTTTCGGCACCGAAGCCAGAACCGGCAATCCGGTGTAATGTTTGGTATCTTCCACGTTCTGAATTTTGAATAAGCGCGGAGCTTCAAAAACGGCGGCTATAAATAATCCGATTGCCAAGCCGATGCCTGCGCCGAGCACAATCAGCAGCGGTCTTTTCGAGCTATTCGACGGAGACAGCGGCAAATTTGCCGGGTCAACTACGCTGATTGTTTCGCCCTGAGCGTTGCTTTCGCGCTGGACCTGCAGCTGCGCAGCGTTATATTTGTTTAGAGTTTCCTCGTAAACTTTTTTTGCCCTTTCGTATTCATTGTTGACTCCTTCGAGTGCGACTTTAACATTTGGAATCGTATTTATTTTCGATTCGAGCGCTGCTATGTACATTGAATTTTGGCGCATCTCCTCGTCTCTCATCAGAAGCTGCTGGTCAATTTGTCCGATCTGGCTTTCGGCTTTTTGTCTTTCAATCTCTAAATTCTTTTTCTGCAAGTCAGCTTTGCGGGAACTTGACGCAGTCGCTTGTTTTACTCTCTGATTTGTACTTTTTGAGAGTCTTTCGAGCTCTTCATTGATTATTTTAATGTCGGTTTGAGTCTGAGTAATATCAGGATGTTTTTCGCGGTACTGGTTTCTAAGATTCTCTAATTTGGAAGTTAATTCAGTACGCTTTTGAATCAACGAAGAATAAGCCGGCGTATCCTCGATTCGTGCGGCTTGGGTTGCGGCGTCCTGCGTTTCTTTTTCGCCGAAGTCTTCAATCAGCCGCGCCTGACTGTTAAGCTGGCGAATGCTGTCGTTCAAGCGACCTCTTTCGTTAATCAAACTTTCCTTGTCGCCGGAGATTGTTTGTTCGCGCTGACGAAGCCCTTCGAGCTGGGCAATCAAACCTTGACTGGAATCGGGCAAAGTATCTACGTTTTGCATCATAACTTGCAGCCGCTGTTTCTCTAATACGTCGAGATTGGTGCGCGCATTCGCCAATTGCTCATCAATAAATTCGCGCGTTGTTTCCGCGCTTTGAGTTGATTGGTTTTTTTGCAGCCTGACGTATTTGGCGGCAAGTTCGGCGACCACTTTTTGCGCCGTTTCCGGGCTGCGGTCACGATACGTAAGGCGAAAACCAATGGTTTTTTGTTCGTTACCCATTGTTTCCGGTTCAATCTTAGTATTCGCTTTGAGCTGGCTAATGATAAACTCCATCGGCACTCCGGATGCTCTTTCCTTTTGAAAAAGATTAAGGTTTTCTATCATCGGCTCAAGCGAGGAGCGGCTAAAAACAGTTTGATTGATTGATTCTAAACGCTGAGATAAATCCTCACTTGATAGTGACGGAGCTACCTTTTCAGAGATCGTCGCCGGCTTAATAGTTAAAAACGTGGTTGACACGTAATAATTCGGAAGACCTTGCACCACCCACGCGACTGCCAGAAAAACCGCCAGAGCCGGCAAAATGATCTGCCATTTACGATGTTTCAGTATTTGGACATACTCGCCCGTCGTTTTTTGTCTAAATTCAACACTCATAACTACTTTACTTTACGTGATTTCTCAAACTTTCGCTAATCTTTTCCCGAGCCGGCAGTCTTTAAAGAGCGGCGGAACCGCCGCACTGCTTAAGGAAATTCCGAACAGGTTGAAATTTCCTTAATTTTTACATCGACTCTTGTCGGAGGCGGCTTTACAACCACGTATTAGCTCCGGTTAAAATTGCCGCCGCATATCCAACATGTGTTAGTTATGAAGCCGAGCTTCTGTAAAAATCTTCGATATTCCCCTTTCTAATATTGATATAATGAACAGTATTCGAAAAAAATCAAGGGTTTTACTGCGGAATTTTGATGCGTTTATCTTTGAAGCCTTTGCCTGTTCCGGCTAATTACGATTTTCTGGTTAAAATATTTGTCGTTTTTCTTTCCAAAAAATTTGTAGAAATAATTTATATGTGAATCAAGAGTAGAAAAACAGCAGATAAACACAAATTCGATAAGTTATATGGAAATCAAACTTATCGAACTTTGTCTGTCTAATCTGCCACTTCCACAATAGTCAATCTATTTTGAAACATCAACGCTTGAGCAATAATCAAGCGCCTGAATTTACTGACCAGGAACTCGTTACCTGTTATTTTTTCGGTATGCTCGAGAATCATGATCAGCAAAAAGCAATTTACCATTGCATCCACAATCATCAACGAGCGTGGTTTCCCGCGCTCGCCTTCTTATCAGGCTTTTGATTATCGAATAAACAATTTGCAATTATCTTTTCAAGTCATCATCGAATAGCTGTTAGCCATTAAATTCAAAACCACCGATGATTCTTTTCTTTTGATTCGATAATTGATTCGTTTACTGTGATGCTCTCTCAGAGCGCCAAAGCAAGGCGTTGCCGAACGGCTTCGGAGAACTGATTGAGTCATTTTTCAATTGGTTGATAGTTAAAACCGATTACCAAAACGCATCAGGAGTTCGTTCAACTAAAGGGCTGCTGATTCATTGCTACGGCAAACTCGCTTTTGCTTGTTTGCTCATCTGTTTCTACTCTTGATTCACATTTATAATTGTACGAAATCAATTTGCTAATTGATAAACAAAAATTTTGTAGCCTGGATATCGCTCATCTTTATAAACGAGCTTAAACTCTTCTGGAAAACTCTGTTCGTCAGTGGGAAAGGTATTGGAAGTCTCATTTGTTCGCCGGTGGTTGAAAATCAAGTAATCTACTTTTTTGCGTTTGGCATATTCCAAAATTTTGGAAAATTCTTCATCCGGCATATAAATTAGTTTTGGACCGGCATAATATGCCACTATTGGGGTTGAAGCCATAATTACGGACTGCGATTTTGCCTGATTCTTAATCCATAAACCGGCTTGTTTTTCCTCAAAAGGCAAATTTTCCACATTATTTAATGATAGCACCTGGGATAAAGAAAATATCATCGAAGCGATGAGGGCGATTAGGGTAAAGACTTGTGCGAAAATCAGTTTAAATTTACGATTTGTTCTCAAAAAACGAGATATGGATTTCACCACCCAATCGCTAAAACCGACGATTCCCTGAGCTATCCAGCAAATCAAAATTGGAATTATAGCAAATAAATATCGCGTTTCTATTACCGTGGCTGCATATCCGAGAAGTGTGCAGATAAAAAAGGAAAACAGATATATTTCCTTTGCTGTTCGTAATCTCGTCCACGGTTTGTAAAAAAATCCGATAATGGCAATTAAAATAAATCAGTATGCGCGGCAAGCTCTTTCAAGTCGGATTCGTCCGGGCGGGCTTTGGTATCAATGATGACGTGCTGAAAATTTCGTGCTTCTATGCTGGCTTGTTCTTCGTCCATTACCGAAAACGGCAAAAGTCCGGCGGCTGCCCAATCGCTGCTGCTGCGGTTCGGGTCGCCGTCCACTAAAAGCGTTTTGCCTTTTTTGGAAAGATAACCGGCGAGATGCACGGCGGTTGTCTTTTTTCCTACTCCGCCTTTGAAACTTGCGATTGTGATTATCATATCGCCGTCATCATAGCATAAAAACACGATTAGACAAAAAATCGTATAGTTGGTTATGCGATTATTTAATTATGCGATTATTCATATAATTGATTGTGCGATTATGTATTTAGGTGATTATGTAAATTAAATTAGTTCTCGTCGCGTTCTTCTCGTATTACTTTTTGAATAGTATCCATTTCGACTTGGGGCGCGGGCATATTTAGAAAATCGTCGTTTTTTTATCCAGCGGCAACCGCATTAAACCGGCGGCGACCAATTCTTTTTCTTCTGCGTCTGTGATTGCTAGATTGTCTTTTTCGTCTGTCATTTCTAGTTTTCTTTCTGCGGTTCTTCTGATTCGCCAAGTATTTCTAATCCTTCTAATGGACGCTGTGCGCCGTGCCGGATGCGGTAGATTAAAACGACGTTCTCGTTTGTGTCCGGGTCTAACGAGATTCCGAATAAAATGCGGTATTGCTGCCGCCGTGTGCCGTAAAGAAGCTGCCGCACTTCGACGAGGAAGGCGCGGCTTTCGGGCGCAAGCGAACAACGCTCCGGGAATTTCTCAAGCGACATTACGGCTTCTAAAAGTCCTCGAAACCAAACGGCAGCTTTTTCCGGCGATTCGGTGCGAATCCACAAAAACGCCTTTTCCGCGTCTGCCGTCGCCGGCTCGGAAATATCAACGCGGTAGATCATATTTCTTTGCCAGGTCGCCTAACGCTTCTTTTGCCAATCTGCCTTCGCCGCGTTCAAAACTTGTCATTCCTTCCTTAATGGCTTGGACGGTTTCGGCGTATTCCACTTTGTTTAGTAATTCCTGAAACGAATCCGTATCTAAAACGACCAGCTCGGCGCGTCCGTTTACGGTCAAAACTAAAGGGCTGTGCGTTTCCTTTATTTTTTCCATAAACTGCGGCGTGTTGCGCTTGAAGTCGGTCAACGAATGGATAGAATTTAATTCAATCATAAAATACCTCCTAACATTCTATTAGATGCTAATTGAATGTTGTCTATTTTGCAAACTAATTATGCTGCCGATTTCCGTCGCGTCCGATTGGCCGGCAGGTTTCACGCTCGGCAAGCTGCGTTAGCGGGTCGGTATACTGCCGGTAAAGGTCAAACAAAAATTCTAATCTTTCCAAGTCCGTTTTGAATTTTCGCCCGTAACACGCCAACCGCCACGTCTAAATCGCGGTGCGCTTTTAGAAGCTCCGGCGGCATCGCGTCGGGTCGTAAAGGTCGGCAAGCGTCGCCTCTGGAAACTGCGCCCGCGCGTCCAAAACGGCTTGCGCAGCGCGTTCTATCTTCTCCCGTTGTTTATCGGTTACGTTCTTTGGAAACGGCTGCAAAAAGCATTATGGCGCACGGCTGAAGAACAAGGCATCGTCCACGCGCTCAATTTGCAGCAAAGGCTAAAAGAAAATGATAGACAAACTGACATGCCTGGAAACCTTCAAACGGCTTGACGATTTTCTCGACCGCCAGCTGAGCGAAAGCGAATGCCGGCTTGTCCAGGAGCATTTGGAAATCTGCTCGATTTGCGCGGCGGAATTCCAGTTTGAAGCCGCCGTGTGGAGCGAAGTCCGCACCAAATTACAGCGCGTTGCCGTTCCGAAATCCTTAGGCGAAAAGCTTTCGCGGCTTTTGCAAGATACGAATTGCTTTGAAACGGACAAAGAATAATCCTCAACTTTTCTCCGACCTTCCTCGTTTTCCTTCGTTCCCGCCATAAAGTTGATTTTTACAAATCAACTTTTTTTATTTTGCTGGGAACTGTTTTCCGCTCAAAAGACTTTTACCTGTACAACTCGTTCACCGATTGTCAGCAACCGGCTTTGCTCTTCGCGTGCGAACGGGTGAGAAACAAAAATTCTGAGGAGAGTACTAAATAAACAATGTGATGGTCAAGAAAAAGTGGAGAGAAAACTGGCTCCGTGTCCTCCATTATTAATTTTCAATTCCCTCTCATATTCCAGCGGACTTTTTTATCCTAAACCCGAATGTAATCTTGTCCGGTTGTAATAGCCTTCGATACAGCTGAAAACCTCCGAACGGGCTTGTTCAATATCCTCAAATACTCCGCCTTCAATTAATTCCGCCTTAAACCGCGAGAAAAAGCTTTCCGCCTTGAGCATTGTCGCGAGCCTTTGCCTTTCCCCGACATTGATTGCCGTAAGCCGTTCTGCCCAAGCAAGCAAGGAAATCCGTGAGAAGCATATTGACTGCCGCGGTCTGAATGCACAATCGCTCCGGCTTGGATTAACCCTTTTCCAATCGCCTTTTCCAAAGCCGAAATGACCAACTCCGCCGTCATCGAATCGCTTAAACTCCAGCCGATTATCCGGCGTGTGACGCGTGTCCTGCCAGACCGCCAAGTAACACCATTTACCGCCTCTGACGGGCAAGTAACTAATGTCGCCGATGATAACTTTGGCGGGCGCGCATTCGGCGATTTTGACCGCTGCCAATAAATTCGGCGATGCCTTGGTTCCTTTTGAGTCGGTCGTGCGCGGCACGAAACGCTTTGGCGCAATGGCTCTTAAGTTCTGCTCGCCCATTACTCGCCGAACCGTACAGCGTCCGACCTTAATGCCTGTTTTCGCTAATGCCGCTTTGATTCTGCGTGAACCGTATCGCCTTCGATTTTCCCAATAACAACGGCTGATCAAAGCGGCGAGATTTTCCCTTTTTAGTGCCGGTGCTTTGGTCAGGCGGTTGCGCCAAGCATAATATCCGCTTTGAGAAACTCCCATCGCCCAACACAGCAATTTTAATGGATAATTTGATTTCTCCCGCTCAATCAAAACATACCGCTTTAACTTCCTCTGCCGAAAATCAGCGCCGCCTTTTTTAAGATTTCCTATCTACACTTTCCAGCTCGCGCAGCCGTTTCTTCAAAGCCGCCATTTCCTGCACCTCAGAACCGGTCACCCCATTCATCCCGTTTTTCAAAGCGTCGCGTTTCCACTTGTGAATCAGGCTTTCATTAACTCCGATCTGGCGTGAAATCGCCGCAACCGACTGCCCGTCAAACACCTTTTTCAAGGTTTGTCGCTTAAATTCATCATCATATTTTCGCATCATAAACTGTCATTTTAGCAAAGACAGTTTTCATTCCACTTTTATTGAACCATCTCACCTTTGACCTGTCGTGCCTTAAATGAACGCCCGACTCTGATTGCCAAACCTTCGCGCGTAAACTCGTCCATCACAGTCAGCAACTTCAAGCGGCGACCGGCGGCATCGCGGTCAAATACAAAGTCATACGTCCAAATCTCATTTGGGCGCGTTGCCTTTGGCAGCACCGGCTGCGACTCCCGCGTTCTCTCTCTCGTCGTCTTCTTTGGGCGTGGCACCTGTAACTCGAACTTCTGCCAGACCCGCACGATCCGTTTGCGATTGACCTTTTGCCCGCCTCGTTTGAGCAGCGCGTGAACGCGCCGATAACCGTAGCGCGGATGGGCAAATGCCAACTCTTTAATCTGCTTTTCAAACTTTTCATCCGGCTCGCGCCTGAGCCGATATTGACAGGTTGAACGCGCCAACAAAATTAGCTGGCACGACCGTCGTTCGGAAACTTCTTTACTTTTCAGAAAAACGACCGCCTCTCTTTTTCGTTCAACCGTCACCACTTTTTTGCCAGCAGTTCCTGCATCGCATCTATTTCAATCATCCGATCTGCCAAAAGACGTTTGAGTCGGGCATTTTCCGCTTCGAGTTCCCGAAGCCGCCTGACTTCCTGAACCTGCATCGAGCCGAAGCGTTTTTTCCATTTATAGAATGTTCCTTCGTTAAAACCTTTTTGCCGGCAAAACTCGGCGATTGTTATTTCGGTCTTTTCAGCTTCTCGAACGAATCCGACAATCTGTTCATCGGTGTAAATCTTTTTCATTGCTTATTTCTCCTGTAAATTGATTTTTCAATATCAGAAGAAACTTGCCAACCAACTGGCTCAATTTTACGGTTTCAGGTCAACTCCGAGAAAGAGAAGGCAAGGAGAGCCGAAATCAAGTGAAACATTGTTTTCCCGATTTGTTTCTTCATTCAAACAACTGATTGAGTCATTTTTCAATTGGTTAATAGTTAAAACCGATTACCAAAACGCATCAAGAGTTCGTTCAACTAAAGGGCTGCTGATTCATTGCTACGGCAAACTCGCTTTTGCTTGTTTGCTCATCTGTTTCTACTCTTGATTCACATTATAACTCTTTGTCTGAGGATTGAGTATTTTTAACATTTGATAATCACGTCAACAAATGTTTTTAATCTGATGAGTAGTTTACCGGATGCAGCTCAATTATTTCGCGGTGATTTCTAAAGCTAACGTTTCACCGGCTTCAAGAAAGGCTTCCCTTTTTGTTTCGGAGGTCGCTTCCGAGTAAATGCGCAGCAGAGGTTCCGTCCCGGATTGCCGAAACAGCAGCCAGGACTCGTCTTCAAACAGCAGCTTTGTTCCGTCCTGAGTTTCGACGCCTGTTACGGTCTGTCCGGTTATCTTGACCGGCGGACTTAAGGAAAGTCCGGCGACGAAATCCTGCCCGCGTCTGACTTCCATTTTGATGTCCCGTCGGTCAAAGTAAAATTCGCCGAATTCACGGTGGATTTCGCGCACCATTTCTGAAGGACTCTTGCCGGCAGTGACGACAGATTCAAGTAAAAGCAAACTGTTCAGTATGCCGTCCCGTTCGGGGATATGACCTTGGACGCCGATTCCTCCTGATTCTTCCGCTCCTATGAGAATATTTTCTTTGAGCATCAGATCGGCTATATATTTGAAGCCGATCGGCGTCTCAAATAAAGGCAGATTGTAGGCAGCCGCCATCCGTTTCATCAGAACCGATTGCGAGAAGGTGCGAACGATTCCGCCGGACAGACCTCGTTTTTCTACGAGATGGCGTAGCAAAAGCGGAACTACTTCGTGCATACTCATAGTTTGCCCCAGTTCATTGATCGCCCCGAGTCGGTCTGCGTCCCCGTCAGTCGCCAAACCTAAGACGGCGCCGGTTTCTAAGACTTTCGATTTAAGTGCTGCTAAGTTGTGATCGATCGGTTCGGGATGGACTCCCCCAAACAATGGATCGCGCTCAGCATGTATAGTTTCAGTTTGAATATTGCCTGGTTGTAAAAAGCTTTCCACCCATCGTCCCCCGGCTCCGTGCATAGGATCTATTATTATTCGAGCGCTGGAGCGACGCAGGAGATCGAGATCAATATAGTTGGAAATTTGTGTCCGGTAACTTTCAATGGACTTCGCGAGTAAATTGGAGCGGTCAAGATGCAAAACGTCTGTCAGCCTAGGCGAGTTACAATCAATTAATGATTCGACTGCCATGGTCGTCTCCGAAGAAGCGCTTGCTCCCCAGGAGTCTTTTATCTTAAAGCCGTTGAACTCAGCCGGATTATGAGACGCGGTAATTACAATGCCACCTACGGCTTTATTATCAACAACCGACCAAGAAACAATTGGTGTCGGTATGTCTCCACCGAAAACGGCTATATTAAGATTATTACCGGCTAATACTTCTGCGACTCTCTGAGCGAACCTTTCAGAAAGAAACCGCCGGTCATAACCAATAACAATAAGCGGAAGATCGGTAACGATAGTTAGTGATTGATCAGACTTATCTTCGGATTCTTTAATTTGCTGATTATTAATATAATCAGCGTAAGCCTGCGCCACAGTTTCAATATTGGCGAACGTAAAACCATCACTAATAATTGCCCTCCAGCCATCAGTACCGAAACGGATAGGATTTTGATAATTAAGGGGTAATGTTTTCATAAGTAGGTTGTTCCGCCGAAGTCTTTAACCTTTGAGTATAGTTCTTTTAATCGGTCCGTATCATCTTTGTGAGCAATTAGAATTGCATCCTCAGTTTCGACAATCACCAGGTTGGAAACCCCAATTGTAGTAACAAGCCGCTTTTGCGCATAAATCAAACAATTGTTTGTATCGACTGTTATGACGGAGCCGCGAATTACGTTCGCGTCTTCCCCAGACTGTACATCATAAATTGCTGACCATGAGCCGATGTCATTCCAATCCAAATCTGATGGAATAGTAACCATATTGACTGCCTTCTCGAATATGGCATGATCAATAGCGGCTCGATCCAAATCTCTAAGCGCCTCTTCTACTCTACGCTGTTCGTCTGTCGCGCCATGCGCTTCAGCGACGTGTTGAAGAGCCGCATAATGATCAGGCTTGTAAATCTTCATAAGTTCAAGCAGTCTTGAAACTTTCCAGACGCTAATACCCGAATTCCAAAAATAATAACTGCTCTTGACGTATTGTTCTGCTAGTTTAGCAGTTGGTTTTTCCTCGAAACGAGCAATTTGAAAAGCTCCTTCGTGATCAGAGACAGGTTCACCGATTTTTATATAGCCGTAACAAGTCGCCGGGTAAGTTGGCTGGACGGCAAGAATAACACCGTCGACGTCACGAGCTAAAAGTTCGGCTTTTTTCAGCGTATTATAAAACTCTTTTTCTTTGCCGATGTATGAATCAGCCCATCCTACAACGATTATTGCATCGGGGTCCGTACGGGCTATATGAATGGCTCCAAGTCCGACGGCTAAATTAGTTCCAAGAGGAAACGGTTCGGTGATGATCTGTGATGCCGGAACACCCGGCGAGTGCTCGGCAATCGATTCCGCATAATTTTTATTAGTAACAATCCATATATCATTTGCATCAATTATGGGCGTGATTCTTTCAACGGTTTGAGTCATTAACGACTTCTTTCCGACCAGAGCATGTAATTGTTTCGGGTTATTTTTACGTGATAAAGGCCAGAGGCGGGTTCCGCTTCCGCCAGCCATAAATAACGCTTTCATAATTTCTTACCTTAATTTTAGGAGTTACGCAGTTGGAATCGATTTTCAATCGTTTACCTACTATAGAGTTTAATCTATCGGTTTAAGTTCGTTTTGCCTTGTTGTCGAACATAGTTTTTAATAGTTTCTTGGTTGCTCTGCCCCACTATTTGTGTCGACGAAATACCGTTCCGACAAAAACGCGTCGGCTCACAATTGTTTTTATTTCCGGGTAACTTTTGAACATTTTACCATGCGTCGAGATTTGGCGATATTTTCTAACGTTTCGAACTACAATGTTTGGCATAATCTAAATCTTCTTCAGTCTTTGAAGGCTTTGTGCCTGCACTATGGTATCAAAAATTAAACGCCAGAGTGAAAAGAGTTTATTCCTAAACTCATCGGATTGAGGTCTGAGCAAAAAAAAAGACCGGACAAACTCAAATTAGATTTGGATTGTGCATAAAACGGAGCAGACAATTATTAAACCTGTTTTTGTAATGCGCTAAGGCACAATTTGCGGTTAGATGTATCAATTGTCCTGAGAATTCAGCGTTATTTGTTAAGCGACAATTAGATGGTTGATGCTCACTTTTGGTGAAAACAAAGCTGAGTGTTGTAGATTAGCAGAATGAACACCGCTGCCATTCTTGCCGACCCTGCCGTCCTGCGGCTTGAAAAGATCGTTGCCGAAAAAAACTCTTTGACAATCGTTGTTTCTTCCGTTCAGCGACAAGCGTAAATGCCCGCTTTGCCAACAAGCGTCGGACAAAAAACACAGTTCGTATTTGCGCCGAGTCACGGATTTGCCGTGGCAGGGCGCTCCGGTTTTGCTGCGGCTCGCCGTGCGCAAGTTTTTCTGCTCGAACGAAACGTGCTGCCGAAAAGTGTTTGCTGAACGCCTTCCGTCCGTTGTCGCCGCTTTCGCCCGCCGCACATCGCGGCTCGATCAAGCATTCGCGGCAATCGCCTTCGCACTCGGCGGCAAAGCCGGTGCCGCGCTCACCAAACAATTAGCTTTGACAATCAGCAGACACACTTTGTTGCGGCGCATTCGACGAGCCGCCGTCCAAGCACCGAACCATCCGCGTGTCGTCGGCATTGACGACTTCGCTTTTCGCAAGCGTCATACTTACGGCACGATTTTGATTGACATCGAAACGCGCGAACCCGTTGACTTGCTGCCTGACCGCGAAAGCCGAACGGTTGCGACTTGGCTTAAAGCGCATCCGGAGGTTGAAGTCGTCGCGCGTGACCGTTCACAAGAATATGCTGAAGGCATAACTCTCGGCGCGCCGCACGCTGAACAGGTCGCCGACCGCTGGCATTTATTGAAGAACGCGGTTGATGTGTTGAAAGAATTTCTCAACCAGCACAGTTCCGATTTTCACCCTGCCCGGCAAGCGGTCAATAACTCGGGTGGCGAACGGCACAAGCCAATCGTTACGTTTAATGATCGGCGAACCGCAGCGCGACGGTTAACGCGCGACAAACGGCTTGAACTTTACAACAAAGTGCAGGTGTTGAAGCGAGACGGCTATGGTCAAAAGCACGTCGTTCGGCGACTCGGCATCTCAAAAGGCTACGCCCGCCGATTGTATCTCGCCGAGACGTTTCCCGAACGCTCCGCTTTTCCCCAGCGCCCGACTTCGCTCGATAAATACGCTGAGTACTTGCATCGGCGCTGGATGGAAGGTTGTCAAAACGCTTCCGAGTTGTGGCGTGAACTCAAGGAACAAGGCAAAACCGGCGCGCTCGGAGCCGTGACTCGTTATATTCGTTTGCGAATGCGCGATCCGGCTCAAATCAAAAAGCAATTTATGCGCCGGGCAAAAACGGCAGCACGTCGTTTCACGCTGCCTTCGGCGCGACGTGCGGCGTGGCTGTTTTTAAAGGACGAAAACGAATTAACCGTCGAAGAGCAAACGTTTGTGCGCGAGATGCTCAAAGTCGAACCGGTTGCGCGAGCCGTTGCCGTGACCAAGCAATTTCAAGAGTTAGTGCGCAATCGAAACATCGAATTGTTCGATCAATGGCTGTCTGAAGCCGAAACACTACGCACGAAGTACAAAAACTTCGTTAAAGGTTTGCGCCGTGACTACAAAGCGGTGCAAGCGGCAATCGAAACCCGGTGGAGTAACGGACAAACGGAAGGACAGGTGAACCGGCTGAAATTTATCAAGCGGCAAATGTAGGGACGAGCAAAGTTTGACTTGCTACGAGCGCGAGTTTTGCATCGCAGTTAGAATCGCAAAATTCGGTTTCAACATTTGTTGAGAATCTATTGTTGCTTCACCAAAAGTGAGCATCAACCATCTAATTGTCGTTCATCAGTTATTATTTCTCGGCATTTTCGTCGTAGTTCAGGAAATTAATGGAATTATCCTCTAAACTCTGCCGGTGATGATCGTACCTTTGCACCGATTGAATGTGTTTATGCCCAGACCCGTTCTGCACCTGCCGATAAGTATGCCCGAGGTCTAAGGCACGCGTGATTGCCGTTCGCCGCAAATCATGCGGCGTAACTTTGCCGATTCCGGCAAACGCCGCCCATTTTTTTATCAAATGCCAGACGTGTCTGGTCGTCAACGGTTTGTTTTCCCCAAAGTTTCGGCGCCTGACATCCGCCTGAAAAACGAAAGCGTCGCTGCCGCCGGTTTTCATGGTTTTCCGATTTTCCTCGTCGAGCCGCAGATAATCGTCAATCACTCGTTTGACATCCATCGGGATGGGAATCGTCCGCTCGCGTCCGCCCTTGACCTTGACCTTGAGCGTCCACTGCTCTTTGGTCCAGTGAAATGACGAAACGCGAAGACAAGTTGCCTCGGAAACACGCAAAAAAGTGCGGCACATTAATAAAATCAGCGCGTAATCTCTCGCTCCCGTTGCCGTCTGGCGGTCGGCTCCGGCAAGCAAATACCTGACTTCTTTCGGCGTCAAAGCGCGCCCGGAAAGCCCTTCCGGCAGTTGCGGCGGCGGAACGAGTTTGGTTGAGGCAGGATTTTTATCAACTACTCCGGCTTCGCGCAAATAATCAAAAAACGAGCGGATGACCGACAGTTTAGTCGTCACGGTCGCCGGACGGCTGCCGCGCTGAATTAGGGAATCGCGCCAGCGAATCACATCAATCGCCGATATATTAACCGGATGTTTGTGCGAATGAAAGAGAAAAAACTCTCTGATATGAGTTTCGTATGTGCGCCGCGTCTCGGGCGAGTTGGATTTCAAGACGAATGCGCGCGCCTGAACGGGATAGTCGAACTTACCTATTTCGTGATTCGATGCGGTCTTTATTAAGCTCTGCTCCATTTTTTACTACCGGGTCTGTTGATAGTGCGGTTGTTTTCCGCTTTACCAAGAACAGAAGTATATCACAAAAGTTAAATTATCTGATATACCATGAAGAAAGCTGCCACAATTATCCTCACCCCGTTAAGAATTGGCTGAAATCCGCAGTTTTTGATTGTGTTGTGCCACGTTTTACGGAAGTAATAAGCTGATTTTAATGAGCTGTATGAAAACTTGAGATTTTGCCTGTGAAACTCACGAGGAAACGAAAAAATTTGAATCCATTTAATCAGACGATTTTTGAATTCGCGCCGCGCTCCCGCGGCGCGGAAGATTACCGCAGACTCACTGAAATAGTCGTCGAGAAGACGAAAAATCGAAACTCGAAAAAGAAATCAGAAGGAGACGCGGCAAAAGGCGATGGTAACTAATACCAGTTCATTTTAGTTTATGCGTAAAATAGAAGGATGAATTACTCCGAACTGATTGCCGAAACCGAAGCTGAATTAACCGGACTGGAAAACAAACAAAAACTGGTGCAGTTTCAAAAACGCCTTCGCTTTTTGTGTTTGCTCAAAAGCGGGGCGGCGAAAACGCAAGCCGCAGCCGGAGCAATGGTTGGGTGGAAGCTTCGGCAATCGCAAAAGATTTGGCAATTGTATCGCGTGAGCGGCGTAAGCGGCGTGCTGCGGAAAAACCGGAATTGGCAAACCGGCAAGTTGAGTGTTGAGCAACACGCAGAACTGAGCGAACAATTGGCGGCAGTGGGCGGGGCGGCGAGTTTGGGGGCGGTGCAAAGCCGCATCGCCGAGGGTTTCGGCAAAACCTACACCATCGGCGGCGTAGCGGGGCTGTGTCGGCGATTGAAAATCAAATTGAAAACGGCGCGTCCCGTCAATATTCAAAAAGATGAGCGGCGCGGCGCTGAATATAAAAAAACTTTGGCGAGTTGAGAGGCGACTACAAGGAGGAAAACATCGAATTTGAGGACGAGATGCGGATCGGGACGCGCACCGATCTCGGGCGCAAGTGGTCGCCGCGCGGAGTGCGCCCGACGGGACGGCAAAAAATTGGTTATCAGTATTTATATTCGTACGTGACGGTCAAACCGTTCACGGGCGAGATGTTTGCTTGTTTTCTGCCGCGTCTGGATAAGGAATGCTTTAATCTGTTTGTCGAGCAGCGGAGCAAAGAGTTATCGGAGAAGACTTTAATGATTGCCGACGGTGCGGGAGCGCACCGCTTGAGCGAGAACCGTCAGCAGTTGGAATTGTCAAAGCTGCCGCCGTATTCACCGGAGTTGAACCCGGTCGAGCGGTTGTTTCAGGAGTTGCGGCGACGGCTGAAGTTTAGTGTCTTTGAGACACTGGACGAAGCGGAAAATTATGTGAGTCAAGCATTGCAGGAGTTTTTTAAGAATGCCGACGCCTACTGGTTTACCGCATCAACTTCGTTCGCTAATCCGGCGGTCACAGTGGCGCGTTCGATGAGCGATACTTTTGCGGGAATTCGCCCGGCGGATGCTCCTGGTTTTATCATCGCTCAACTTGCCGGGGCATTAGCGGCAACATTTTTGTTTCGGTGGCTGCTGCCGATAGAAAAAACAGATGCCGAAAACCTTTTAGTTCCTCACGAAACGAACGATTGAAAGCATAGTTGGTTAAGAGTCTCCAAAAGGGTAAAAATGTTTCATAGGATTTTCACCAATTATCTGTGTTTATTAGATTTATCATGATTTTTTATTCCCATTTTCACGTAGGTTTTAAACCTTAAATTTCGGGAACGAAAAATTATGTGAATTCCTGCATATTCAAGGGTTTATCAGAACAGCTATGAAACATTTTTACCTTTTGTAGTAAATTAACCAAGTAGTGAAACCGCGTCTCATACGGGGCGTTAAATGAGGCTTGAGCCGGATGACGGGAAACCGTCAAGTCCGGTTCTGAGGGGACGGAGTGCCAGCAATGGCACTCTGTTACCCGACATTTTGAACTCTTTTGATGACAAAACCAGCTTATTTGAAGATGAATTTTAGGCACTGAAGTGTTGGAAAGTCCTTCTCCAACCGTTGGCAAATGAGGACAGCCCCGGCATCCATGCTACCGATTTTGTTTTATTTCTTTGTTTTTTGCACCAAACATAAGGATGAATCTTTATAACATGACATTATCGGACTCAGGTTCGATACTTCCACTCCGTTAATTCTTCAGTCTCAATTCCCCTTTCACTGAGCCGGCGGGAGATTTCCTGCCGATGGCAGTCTTCGATTCTCTGACATTCGCACATTAACAGCAGATTCGTTTTTAGCTCAGTGATTATCTTGATGCTCAGTATTGTGTTCTGGATCGCTTGCTTGCCGCTTTCTTTTGACGAGCGATTACCCAAATGCGGCACGTGCAGGTATTTGTTTCTGAGCAGCAGTCGCAGGTAATCTTTTTGCCATTGCACTTGTTTGCTGGTCGGAGTGAATCTAATGTCAATCACAATGGCATCCAGAGATTTAAGTAAAGCGGGTAAAAGTGCGATATCTCGGTCCGTGAAGCCTGTCGTATAAATGCATTGCGGCAATTCTCTCTCCGATTCGCCTTCTAACAAATTTGCTAACAGGCTCATTGATGTTTTTCAGAGTAAATTATTTTGGATTAACAATTAGCATTTAATCACTGGATTATGGCGTCAGATGTGCCCCTCAAACCTTTTTGGTGGATTTTTGCATGGTAGAAAGCCGCTTACTCAAATATAAAATAGTCAGCGACTATAGTCAGCAGCTTTATCTTAAAACAATTTTCCTTGCGCATCGATGGCTTCCATAATTCGCTTTAAAGCTTCCCTTTTTGATTTCGAATCGGCTAACTTTCGATTGCCGACATAAGCCGCCCACACGCTCCCCTTGTGGCGAATTACTCCCAATTTGGTGTTGTCGAATATGGCTGTTTCACCTTTTGCAAACGGCATCGGTTTCCAGATTAAATTCATCGCTTTTGTCTAATTTCTAAACTTGCTATATTTTGCGTTTTTCTTATTCTTTTTTATTTCCAGCGAGCGATTAATCCATCCAGATATGGGGCTTCCCTTCTCGCAACTGGTTATAATTTTCAGGTGATTCTATTTGTTCAGGTGTCCAGTGATCTTCATCCCACACTTTTTTTGGACTGAGCATCATTTTGGTCACCGCACCCGCCAGCGCGCAGAATGAAACAATGCCAAGTAGAGCGGTAAAAATATTAAGCACTATTTCTTCTCCAATTCATTCATTAGCCATTTCCAATCTTCTTCGGTGTACCATTTCTTGAAGTTCTGTAGAAAATCATCACCGGAGAATTCCTGGAGCAGTGCCAGCGCCTCTTGCCTTCCCTGCTGATCACGTGATTTAATTTCGTAGGCTCCAGACTCAGCTTTGCCAACCGTATCAATTTTTATCTTTGACGGTTTAGTAGAAATTGATTGCTGACGTGCAGCGAAAAATTGTCGCCGCAGCACTTCAGTCAGAAACGCCGGTAAGGATGAAACTCCGTTTGCACGACTGGCGGCTACTTCTAATTCAAGAATTAATAGATCAGCTAAAGTTCCCCACTTTTCAGCTTCATGTGGATTAAGCTTTCTACCTAATAGCTTTTCGCTTGCTGTGTTTAACTTTTCAGTAAAGATCGCGAGTACGCCTTCGTCATCAGTTGTATTAGTCTTTGTATTAAGTCTTAGGGGGACGCTAAACGCTTTGTTTTCTTCTATTTGTGCCACCCCACCCACCTCACTTTCGACGGGGGGTACCGTCCCCACTTTCTGCGGTGGGTAGAGTGCCTGCCGTGCGGTGGGTGGGGTGGCTTTAGTTTCTTCAGGAAGAATTACTTCATATTCGTTGCCGCCATGCTGACCGTCAAATTCAGTTATCTTGATCAATCCGATTGACTTTAAGTGATTTAAGTTTTTAAGCAAAGTTCTTTCCGAACCAATATCAGAACCTCTCATCAAATTTAACTTTGTAATTCTTACGCTTCTTTTCGGTTGAATGGCACCTCGAGTCTGCAAATACAGGTAATCGTATATTTGCTTTGACTTACCGATAAAAAGTCCTTGTGAGACCGCATCTCGCACAATTGAATTTGCGACTTTTGCATAATCCCGTTCTGGTGCTATAGGTGATTTTTGATTTGAAGTGGATGGCGTGCGTTGGGTGAGTGGGGTGTGTGACGTGAGTGGTGTGGGTGGCGTGGGTTGTTTTTCATTTGGCAGAACTTCACCTTGAGGCTTCTCAACCTTTTTCTTTTCTTCGGCTTTTTTAAGCAGGTCAGCAAATGTTACCCGTTCACCCATTAAATCCTACCTCGTTTAGCAGTTTTGACTTTGGATATTTTTTTAGCCGCTTTTTTAACTTCTCTTTCCGGTTTATCAGGAGGAATTAAAACTTCAGGCTCAGATATTTCTATAAACTCCGGAGAGATTTCTTCCAAACTTTCAATTTCCTTGAGATGATAAGCAAAGGCGCAAATCTTTAAAACAGACCGGGGAACGCCGCCCGATACGTGGTAAATCTTCTCGATTGCTTCAGCAGTGAAAGGATTATTAATGTTCTCAAATTTACATCTGTGCGAAATCATCTCTTTTGTTTCTTCTAACGTAAGCGGCGAGAGAATAGAATAAGTTGAAACGCGCGAGGCGACGGCTTTATTTCTTTTATCCGAAAGCCGCTCTTTGAGTTCTAGCTGTCCGGAAAGGACTACTTGAATAAGTTTATGGGTGTTTGTCTCGTAGTTTAAGAGGGAACGGATCAGTTCAAGCTGTTTGTTATTGATGTTTTGGGCTTCATCAATGAAAATAACGACGTTTTTATTTTCGACAAACTTTTCCTGTAAAAAAGATTCGAGCGCCTCCTGCTGTTTTTGAAAGGAGCGTTGGGGTTCAAGCTTAAAATCCATACAGATACTTTTGAGCATGGCGAAGGGAGAAGGGAAGGCGGGTGTCGGAATTAAAGTCGTCACCATGTCTTCCTCACGCGCCGAGTAATCGCTATGCAGGAATCTTAAAATAGTGCTTTTGCCAAGCCCGATGTCGCCTAAGATACAGGTTAATCCTTGCTTTTTATCAATTGTGAACTTTGATTTGTTGACAACTGCCCGCAAAGAATCAGTTAGGTATAAACTGTTCGGATTCGGAGAAATTGAAAACGGTGTATAAGAGTTATCACTCATCATAAACGTGAGTTTTACATAGGTAATGTACAAAATCAATGACAACTTTACTAAAAATATGCAATAACTCTGTTAATTTTGAGATTTTACTCTAAAAAATTGCTAAATCAGTATCATTTTTATAAAGTTGGCGATAACATTAGTCCGTATTGCGATTATTTGCTTTGATAAATTTTCTGTTGTGTCGGAAAATAACGGCGAGCCTGATTTACTCGCCCTACTTTTTCAAATTTACTTTATCGTATAAAAAAACTAATGCACGCAAGACGCATTCAAAATTTCTTTTTGCAAAATTGGCTCTGCGGCTTGGCGATGGCGTCGTTTGCGCGGCTAATATTTATGCCGACAAATATCATTTCGATTCGCGGGACACGGACAGCGGGCTGCCGCAAAACAGCGTCAAGGCTATTTTGCAAACGCGCGACGGTTATTTGTGGTTTACGACGCTCGACGGCGCCGTGCGTTATGATGGCGCGAAATTTACCGTTTTCAACACGACAAATTCGCCGGGCATCCGCAGCAATCGTTTTGCGAATATATATGAAAGCGCGGACGGCGCGTTGTGGCTCGGCACCGAAGACGGCGGTTTGACCCGTTATCAAAACGGTGAGTTTCATACCTTTAGCGCAGACGAAGGCTTGCCCAATAACCTTGTCAAGGCTATCGCCGGAGATGAAAACGGGGATTTATTAGTAGCGACTCATAATGCCGTCGGGAGCCTGAAAAATAATACTTTTGAAGTTCTTTTCAAACAACCGCACCCGGATCGAACATACTTCGGAAAATCTCCCGATGGGTTGTGGTTTTGGGATAATACTAGATTTTACCGCCTTAGAAACGGCAGTTTAGAGTCATATCCGAGCGGCGACGCACTGAACAGCGAATACACGAGCGTGATTTTTGAAGATCGCGCCGGCGACCTCTGGATTGGAAGGCGCGACGGCGGTTTGTATAAGTTGAAAGGCGGAGACTTTCAATCGCCTGCGCAGTATTTTCCGCTGCGGGAAAATTTCACGTCGGCTTTCCAGGATCGTCAGGGTCAGATGTGGTTCGGCACGGCGAGCGGCGCTTTGTATGTTCTGCAAAACGAACGATTCGTCGAATTGATAGAACCGCAGGAAAGTTCTACGAGCGACGCGGTTGCGGGCAACGGCATTATCGCAATTTATCAAGACCGTGAAGGAACGATTTGGTGCGGCACTTTCGTGCTTGGTCTGAAACAGTTAAATCGTGAAATTGTCACAGTTTTAACGACGAGCCAGGGGCTGGGCAACGGTAATGTTTCCGCGATTCTGGAAACGAGCGCGGGTGAGATTTGGATTGCCGCAAACAATCTGAGCCGCTATAAAGACGGTAATTTTACGAGCTACGCCGAAGCGAAAGCGATGTTCGCGCTTGCCGAAGACCGCGAAGGTGCGTTGTGGATTGGCGGGATTGACGGCTTGCTTGGTTTCAAAGACGAAAAATTTACCGACTTCGGCAAGCCGATCAGGAAGCTTTTAGGCATAAATTTTGAAATCTACGACATTCACCCGGACAAAGCCGGAAATCTCTGGTTTGGAACCAATAAAGGTTTGATTCGTCTTGACGGCGACGGCGCGGCAAAACTTTTTACTACTGGGGACGGGCTGGCGGGCGACAATGTGAAAATTATCTTCGAAGACGCGGATGGTGATTTGTGGATTGGAACTTACGGCGGATTGTCGCGCTTTGACGGCGAATCTTTTGTTAATTACACCGAGCAGAACGGTTTGTCCGGCAACGGCGTCCGCAGCGTTTATGAAGATGCGAGCGGCACGTTTTGGATCGGGACTTCCGACCGAGGATTGAATCGTTTTCGGGACGGAAAGTTCACCAATTACACGACTGCCGAAGGGCTTTTCAACGACGGCGTTTTTCAGATTCTCGAAGACGCTTCGGGCAATTTATGGATGAGTTCAAATCGCGGCATTTACCGCGTCGCTAAAAGTCAGCTCGAAAATTTCGCGGCGGGAAAAATCAACGTGATTACGTCGGTTGCTTACGGCAAACAGGACGGCTTACTCAATACGGAATGTAACGGCGGAACACAACCGGCAGGCGTGAAAACCCGCGACGGGCGGCTCTGGTTTCCGACGCAGGACGGCGTTGCCGTCATTGACCCGGAAGATGTTTCGATCAATCCGCTGCCGCCGCTGGTCGTCATCGAATCGGCGATGATTGACCGTGAAAGCGCGGCTTTCAGCGACGAACTCGAAATCGCGCCGGGCAAAAACGATTTGGAGATAAATTATTGACATTCACACATCAACAGCAAATCCGTTTTAAGTTCAGTGACGATCTTGATGCCCAAGTCTAAATTCTGGATCGCTTGCTTGCCGGATTCTTTTAATAATCTATTACCGAGGTGTGGTACATGCAGGTATCTGTCTTTGAACAACAGTCGCAGGTAATCTTTTCGCCATTGAATTTGTTTGTCGCTTGTCGGAGCGAATCGAATGTCAATTAAAACGGCATCCAGAAAATTTAGTAAGTCAGGTAGAAGCGTGAAATCTTTATCGGCAAATCCAGTCGTGTAAAAGCACGGAGCGACTAATCGTTTCTTTGATCTTTCTTCTAACAAATCGGCTAAAAAACTCATTACTGTTTTTTGTAATCGACGATTGACATTTTATGGCTGGCTATTTGCGCTGTATTTGCCCTGTAAAGCATTTTCGCTGCTTCTGTAACATGAGATAAAGTAAACTGATTTTATCGCTGTTCGAGAGTCGATTTGGGACTGATTAGAAACTTAAGGGTGATACAAAACCGTTTTGAGTTCTTTGTCTCGTTTTCATTTGGCTTGATCTTATTCTGTTCTTTGGTCAGCCGTGTCCGAATTTCTGCAGTGTGCCATTTCTGGAAATCTGCCGGATCTAATCTGCTACGGCCGGTTGCTTTCATATCAAACCCGATACATTCCAGAATACCGAGCAGAGCAAATACGGATATTTCGTTATTTTGTATCTAATAGGTGCCGTCTTTCCCAATGGTAACTACTGTTTTTTCATCTATAATTACCTATTTCTAATTTTCACTAATCGAATTTACCTGGTATCTCGTGTTTGGAAATAAACGCATTCATTTGTTTTGGAATCGACGACTTCAACTTGGGCAAAAGACTTTAATAATTTATCAGCCTTTCGTTTTGCCCGTTCGAAATCCTGCGACTGACCTTTTTGTTCAAGCGGAATTGAATCTTTCATTTCCAAATCGCCTGCTTTTATTAAAAACATTTAGTCGATTCCTAATTCTGTGATCAGCCATTGCCAATCCTCTTCGGTGTACCATTTTTTGAAATCTTGCAGAAAGTCATCCTCGGCAAATTCCCGAAGATGTTCGAGTGCCAGTTCCCTGCCCTTTTCATCAAGCAGTTTGATTTCGTAAGAATCCGAATCGGCTTTGCCAAAAGTATCGGTTTTAGTTTTTTTTGTTTTGAAAGTAGGTCTTTGCTTACGAGAAGCGAAAAATTGGCGGCGCAAAACTTCGGTCAGAAATGCTGGTACCGATGAAATCCCGTTTGTTCTTCTGGCGGCAACTTCTAACTCAAGGATAATTAAATCAGCGAAGTTATTCCAATGGTCGGCTTCCCGTTTTGAAATTCCCCTCCCAGTAAGTTTCCGAGTGACAACATCGAATTTTTCGATAACCGCAGAAAATGCGGCGGTGTTTTCATCATCATTTGTATTAGAGTCTTTAAAAGAAGTCTTAAGAGATTCGTTTTCGTTAATGTTTTCGGGCATTAAACCCCCTCCACCTACCGCTAAGTTCTGGTAAGTCCCTCCAACCATATTTAAAGAGGTGGTAGGAGGTGGTAGGAGGTGGTAGGAGGTTAAATCAATTTCTTCTGGTAGAAAGACTTTATATTCCGAGCCATTGTTATCGCCTAATTTGTAATGAACTTTGACAAGTCCGACCGATTGCAGATGCTTCAAATGTGCACGCAAAGTATTGTGACTGACGTTTGCCCAAATTAAGACATCGCTTTGCACTGCTTTAATACTTCTGGTCGGATTTATTGCACCGCGTGTTTTCAAATATAGAACATCGTAAGTTGCTTTACTTGTCCCTTTGAATAATCCTGACGGCACAGCATCGCGGGCGATTGAATTAGCAACCTTCGTATAATCACGTTTTGGTGAAATATCTTTTTTGGTGGTAGGAGGTGGTAGGGGGGAGATGGTGGTGGTAGGAGGTCCCAATAATTCCTTTTCAGCTTTTGCGGCTAAGTCGTATAAAACCTTTGAAGGTCTTTCGAGTGATATTATTACTTCACCAGCATCACGCAAAGGTATAGTGCGTTTTTCCTTTTTCTTTTTATTGGTCACGATGCTTTATCTCCGACGAGTTTTAGATTGCTTTTACCATGCGTAATATTTAATCTATCGAGAATTTCTAATCCTAATTTTTCATATTCCTCCGCGCCCCGTGATTCAGGCGCAAATAATTGAATTGGCTGATTGGCGTCGGGACTAGCTTCAAGTTTGGTGTCTTGATTGATAATCGTCTCAAAAACGAAAAAGCCTTTTGTTTCGGACAATTCGACCAGTTTGCGAAAACTTTCTTTTGAAATCTTTGTTCGTGCGTCGTAGCGAGTGCAGACGGCACCTAGAACTTCTAGTTTTTCATTTAACTGCTTTGAATCTTCAATAACAGTCAGCAAATCACCTAAACCTGACAAAGCAAACGGCGCAGCCTGAACTGGAATCAGAACGTAATCTGAGGCAATCAACGCAGTTGATAAAAGAAGTCCGAAGTTTGGCGGCGTGTCAATAATCACAAAATCATAATCATTAGAAATGTCTTTCAAAACCATCCGCAACTTTTTAATTGAAAGTGGGGGTTCACGGTCAAAATTAGCCAATGTAATTGTTGCGGGAATAATGTCTAAACGTTCCAGAACGGTCGTCAAACGCTTTTCCTTTATTGTGGCCGATGGTTGATTCGGTGCGCTAATCAGAACTTCAGAAAGTGAAGTCTTTATGCCATCTTCACGCAAAAACATTTTCGTAGCATTTCCTTGCGGGTCGGCGTCTATTAGTAAAGTTCGATATCCGGAAATAGCCAATTCCGCCGACAGGGAAGATGCAGTCGTTGTTTTACCGACACCCCCTTTTTGATTGGCAATAGCGATTATTTTCATAAATTATGCCGCCTTTTTAGTGTTGCCCTGTGCTTTGAATCCTTCTAGTGCTAATTCTAGAATTCTAGAATTTGGAATGTCTTCAGCTTTAAGTTGTTCCCAGCGGGCGACCGTTGAAAGTGCTAAATCAAGCGTGACAGCTAATGTTTGCTGGCTTATCTTTAACTTTTTGCGTTCTTGTTTTAATTCGTTTCCAGTCATTCGCGCAAATATAGCAAATCTATCTAGCAAATACAAGTATTCTTTTTGAGTATTTCTAGCTGTGATTTATCGGCGTTTGTGAGAAAATAATTCTCAGTTAGCCGCTGAACTAATCGTCAAAAAAGAGCGGCGGAGCTTGTCACCACATATTCCGTCGCTTTTCAAATCTTCACCGTAATTTTTATTTGTAAAGAGGGACTGACTACTTTCAGTTTGAGGTATACAGCAGGTATGAGCTGGTTAAATAAAAGTGAGAGAAAACTGTCTTTGGTAAAATATCAAAGATATGTGGAAAAAATACGACGATGAATTTAAACGTAATGCCGTCAGAAAAGTTCTTGACGGTCAATCAGTCAGGTCTGTTTCTTTGGAATTAGGGGTCAATGAATCCTTGATTCACTAAGTGGAAGCGCGCCGCCTTCAAAAACGGTGATGGAAAGCAAAGCGGAACTGAGTTAGCCGAAATTGAAGCCTTGAAGAAACGCAATCGGGAGTTGGAAATGGAGAACGAAATCTTAAAAAAGGCAGCACTGATCTTCGGCAGAGGAAGTTAAAACGCTACGCTTTTATTGACCGGGGAAAAAAAAATTATCCGTTTCATTTATTATGCCGGGTGATGGAAGTCAGTCCAAGCGGGTATCATGCGTGGCGGAAAAGATTGAGTAAACCACCTTGTCCGCGCCGCCAATCGCTCAAACGATTAGTGAGGAATTGTTATGCGCGAGAATCGGCGGCGGTATGGCGCAAGGCGGATTAGCAAAGCACTAGCCAAAGCCGAAATCAACGCCGGAAGGAGGAAGGTTTGCTCTCTGATGAAAGAAGAAAACCTGAAAGCCGTTCAAAGTAAATCGTTTAAGCTGCGAACAACGGACTCTAAAGGAACAGTCGCCGCCCCCAATTTATTGGCGGAAATCAAGTTAGAAGAGTGCGCTTCGAGTGAAAATCATCATCGGCGACATCACCTACATTCGTCTCAGAGGCGGCAAGTTTTGTTACTTGGCAATATGGCAGGATAAGCTGACGAGAAGGATTATCGGCTGGAGTTTAGGATTGGAAATGACGGCGGAATTAGTCATCTCGGCTTTGCAGAAAGCTGTTCGTAAACGATTGATAAAAGCCGGAGCGATAGTTCATTCAGATAGAGGAAGTTAATATGCTTCAAATGGATTTCGCCGTTTGTTACAACAAAATTGTTTGCGGCAAAGTATGAGCGGCACAGGCAATTGTAATGACAACTCGCAAGCCGAAAGCTTCCTTTCGCGTTTCAAGGCGGAACTGATCGAAGGCGGCGTGTTTGAGAATCATTGAGCAAGCGTGGTCGGAAGTTTTCAGTTACATTGAAGGTGTGCGACCTGAAAGTCGTTAACCGAGTGTTCAATTTGAACATTCAAATAATCGAACCGAGTGTTTCACCACTCGTACTCTAGGAGGAATGCGATGCGGTAACAATTCGTATTAAAGCACCTCTGACAATGCAGCCCAAGCCGACAGGCTTTGACCGGAACCGTGAGGCAATCAGTCATTCTGCCAGCATCAGAACGGATGGGAGCTAGAGTCGGATGGTATGGCTAACAACAATGTGAACTCTTGATAAACGTCGTCATGTAGAACAAGCCAAAGATGCTGAAAGGCTTGAGCCAAAAGGCAGCGTAGCTGGAACAAGTACTGCCTTCTTGCTTGTCGTGAACAGAAAAGCTACCGGCGGAAAGAGAGAGCCTAACCCATCTATTGCTCGGTTAAGCGGAGCAGGGTAAGCCCGACATTCTCCTTGTCACGGGATAGGGAAAGCAAGCCGCAAGGCGAGCCGACGGGATGGCGGGTAAAGGATGATGGAAAAAGCAAACGCTTTGCTGTAACGGCAAAGATACGGTTTGAAACATCAGCCGCTACGAAAAGTAGACAGACTTCCATCGGGTCTTTAATCACGAGAAAACTGGTAGAACCGACTTCAGGAGAAAAGGCAAATGACAACCGAATCAGCAATGAATCAAGTTGGTGCAGTCTCCCGCGTGACGGATTGGCGTTCTGCCGATTGGCGAGCAGTCAACCAGAACGTGCGTCGGCTGCAAGCCCGTATCGTGAAGGCGACACAAGTGGTGAAACCGCGTTTCGCAAGAGGCGTTAAATAAGGCTTGAGCCGGATGCTTGGAAACTTGCAAGTCCGGCTCTTAGGGGAGAGAGGCGTAGCAATACGACTCTCTTACCCGACTATTACAACCGGGTGAGATTACATTCGAGTTTGGGGTATAAAAGCCCATTGGAATTTGAGATGGAATTGAAAACTAAAAATGGAGGACCAAGAGACAGTTTTCTCTCCACTTTTTCTTGACCATCTTCTGTGAAGCAACATTCCTTTGTCAAGTTTTCTGTCAATTATCAGTTTTGCAAAACCTCAGTTTCCAACGAGTTCTCATCATCCTTCTGTTCGCGCTCTCGCTTAGTGACCGAAATCTTCGGCGGCGCATTTTAGGCTTCGAGTATGGCGGCGCATTCTCAGAATCGGCTCTCGAATAGCGACCAAGATGGTCATCGCGCTCACCACGTTTGTTTGAACTTGTCGGTCTTCGGCATTACTTCAACTTTTGTTGTGGTGACAATCACTAACCGCCAGCCAATACCGGCTCACCTTCTTTGCTTGCTGCTCCGAATTCAGTTCCGTCGCGCCACATCGCATACAAAATACCTGCCAACTTCCGCGCCAATGCGACGACCGCGATTTGCTTGCCGCGCCGTCCGGCAATCGCCTGCGTCCACTTTTGTAGTTTGGAGATGTCTGCCTTTTTGCTTCGCAACAGTGACCACGCCGCTTCGACCAGCAAATATCGCAGTCGTCGGTTACCCGTTTTCGTCAGCCGTCCGCGCTGCTGCCGCTCGCCCGAACTGTTTTTACTCGGCACCAGTCCCAAATACATTCGCACTTGTTTTGCCGTCTCAAAGCGTTCTACTTTGTCAATAACCGCCGCGAAACTCGCCGCCGTGATTACTCCGACTCCAGGAACCGTTCGCAAGCGTTTGACGATTTCATTGTCCGCCGCCAATCTTTCAAACTCCTTGTCAGTGATCTCAATCTGCTCGTCCAATATTTTCATCGCCGCTATTAACGGAGTCAGCGTTTGCCTCAGCACTGACGGCAATTCCATTGCTTCGAGCTTTCGGCTCAGGCGATCAGCATCCGACGAGTTCAGGCGCAATCCCTCACCGCGTAGTAAACTTTTGGCGAAGCTGATATACCGCGAGCGCGTCAAAACTAATTGCTCTCTGACTGCCAGCAAGTTCTTCGTTGCCCGCGCCTCATCCGAAATACGATGTGCTTGACGGTAAGCTCCTAGACGACACGCTTCACATAAGGCGCGGGCATCGCGGCGGTCGGTCTTGACCTTTTTGCTGCGGGTCGCATACATCGGTGCGAAATTCGGATCGGCAACTATCACCCGACAACCGATTTCTTCCAAACAACGTGCCACTCATTCCGATTCGGTTGAAGCTTCAATCAGAACGCAAACCTGTTCAGAACGCCGACCAAAAAATTGCGCTAAAGTTTCGCGCTCGGTCTTGAGACGTTTCTCAACAAGTTCGCCATCCTCGGTTAAAACACAAATCTGCGAGTTCACTTTACCTAAATCAAATCCAACATATTCCATTACTGCTAACCTCCACTGTTAATTTGCCGGTAGCATTATGCCACGGCGAGCGACGCTGGTCAGCCGCTTCATCCTATCTCAGTTTCGAGTGGGCACAGAAAAAATGGAAGTTTTTTGTTGTTTGCAACGTTGGCGCTTCGCTTCTTATGTATTTGGTTAAATAAAAGGATAAAAAGGATAAGCGCGACTTTTTGTTTGTAAGTCCCTTATTAGCAACAACTTGTCTAACTGTTGCGGGAGTCAGAACTACCTTTTTTGATGAATTTCGGAATTTGCGGGAGTCAGAACTACCTTTTTTTTCGCCTGCGGGAGTCAGAACTACCTTTTAGAGTGGCAAATGTAAGTCAGAACTACCGCTCATGTAAGTCAAAACTACCATTCAGCCTGTGGAAAACTCGGTTTGCGGGAGTCAGAACTACCTTTTTTTTCGCCTGCGGGAGTCAGAACTACCTTTTTGCGTAAGTCAGAACTACCTTTCACCCGAATTTCAGACTCAGAATTTTATCAAAAATGTGATGCGAGCCGTTTTTACTTAAAATGGTGGTTTTGACTTACACCTAAACGATTTTATGAAGTAGTGTCGCCTGGAAATTCGGCGATGGTGGCTTGCCGTTTGTTGCCCTGCATTACCTCGCTGACGTATGTGGGATGCGGCGTAATGGTGATTTTCGCTTCGACCATTTTATTGCGCAGTTCCGTGTCAACGGTTTTGTCGATTTTGTAACTGAGGACCACGTTCTTTTCCCTCATTTCCTCGAGAGCCGTTTCGACATCCCGTAAGTTGTGCGAAAGACGCGTGTAAGCGGTCAAGCCGAAATCGCGGATAATTGTGGTCAGATTGATGCTGTAAGGAGTCATCATACTGGCTTGGGTGTAATGGTGGCTCATACGCTTGTGCAGTTGGCGGGCGACGACGTTTTTGTAGCTCATACTCGTCTCGTAATTAAACTGGCGAAATTTTCTGGCTTTAATGCCTTGAGTGACGAGCGGATTAAAGCGCACGAAGGCTTTGGATTTTTGCCCTTTGCTTTCCCAGTCCTCGCGCGTTTGCAGTCCGAGCGTTTCAAACAAACCGGAGACGAGAATCGCGCTGCCGTCTTCGGACGTAACGGTGATATTAGTTTTCGCGCAAACCAGCAGAGCGTCCTTGATCTGGTCTTTGTTATAAGTGTGTCCGTTGTTTGCTAATTCCTGTTGTAATTGATGCAGCGTGAAAGTCACTCCGGCGGCGTCGTCAAGGAATAATCCTTGTCCTTCGACGGCGAACTTTCGGAGGGCGTCCTCGACCAGTTCTTCACGCTTGGACGGATAAAAATATTTCTCTTCGCCGTTTTTGTCCCGGAGACTTGCCGGTTGAATGGTTACGGAATAACGCGATCCCCGGCACTCGAACTCGCGTTCGAGCGACTTTAAAAACATTCCGTTGACGCGCTCAACTTTTCCCCAGTGGTATTTAGGAATAAAGTCGTATAATTCCACCGTGTTGGAATAAGGCTGCTCGCCGGGCAGCAACATCTCGAACAAAGTTAATTGAATCGGCTTTTCCTGTTTATATTCAACCAGTCTTTTCGTTTTTCCCATTATGGCTCTAGGTTTTGTCGATGTTTTTGCTTTCTTTTGGGGATTTTTTCCGTTGGATTGTTTTTCCTGTTCCATATCCGCCCAATTATAATTCGGGTCCTTCGATAATCCAAAGCCCGAAAACGCTTGTCGAGCCACGATCATCGGTTGCAGTGCCCGCATCGCGATTCGTATCTGTATTGATACAGGATTGCACTGTTCGACGTTGAATTTTGTTTCGCATTTTTCACAGTTAAACCGCGACAATTACGCAATAATTTTCTTCGATTTCAGATTTAGCAAATGGTTGTCACCTAAAGTTTGGCTACGTTTTCTCTGGATTCTTCTTGGTTTTCTCGATCAGTCTGTGAGCCGATTACTTGCATTTCAAAGGACCACAAATTAGTTGAAAGCACATTGCTGCTTGAGAGCAAACTCCGCTGTGCACTTAAATCGCGCACCATTTCCTTTCCGGTCGTCTTCGTAATAGTGGTCATTGGCTAAACGAATCTATCTATCAAAACTCTCGTCTTTTTCAATAATCAGTTATCGTAAATGTGCGTCTGATAACCTGTTATCAAACAACCTGTTTACGTTTTTGTCTTGAAGAAAAATCTGCCGGATTTTCGGGGGGTTGTTATCGCGCGGATAAAACTCGAAAGGAAGAAAAAATATGAAAAGCAATCGGAAAAACAGTCGGAGAAAAATTAATTCCGGCTTGAATACGAGGCTGACGCTTCTATCGGCGACGGTATGTTCGGTTTATCCGAAACAAATGAGAAAAATTTATGAAGTTAAAAAATACAACCAAAAACGCATTTTCAATTTTATTACTTCCGGCAATGTTGCTTTTGATTTTGTCGCCCATGGCAGCGGCGCGGGGGAAAGATTATTTTACCTCTACCCGCGAGTACAACCGCGAGATTTAGGTGATAAACGCCGACGGCTCGAATTAAATTCGCCTGACCAATAACTCGATGGGCGGTCGTTACCCGCGTCGTTTAGCGCGCAAGCGGAATAGTCCTGTGAGTGCCGTCCGGCGCGCGTCGTGTCGGCGGTTCTATCATCAGCCGCTACCCAGCGCCGAGACGCTTTGGTAGAGTCGCCGAACCGCAAACCGCCGGTTGTCGCCGGTCGCCAATCCGTTCAAAAATTGCGCCGTGAGTGTTTCGGATAATGATATTTTTTGTTCGTTGGTTATCCTCGATTTGTCTCGATTTGTAATGTTCGTGTGACAAGATACCGCCCGAAATTTGACAATTGACGGAGCGCGATTGTTGTAAATTTATTTCGTATAAGGAACGAAAAATTGACAGCCGAATTGATGAAAATCATTCGTTAAAACGGGCGAAATTCGAGTCGAAAATGAGCAGACAAGACGGGTTAAATTTAACGAAAAATGATGATTGAAACTATGAGCAATCTGAAGCGGAACAAGAGGTTTACAGCCGATTATTTTTAACTTTTAAGGTAATGATTCTTAACCTTTTGTCCGCTCCTTTTTTGATTTTGTGAGTAGGTCGCAGGCTCTTTCTAAAATCCGAACTGTGCTCGAGCCAAAATTTGTCGCGGCGAACATTGAGCGATGAAGATGAAGCAGTCTTGATTGTAAAGGTACTTACTACACTTTGCTCTCGCGCCCGCCCCCGCGAAAAGGGCGTTGTTCCGCTTGCGGCACGCCAAATGCTCTACCTTTTTTTGAAGAACAAACTTCAGAAATCATCACAACAAAAAGAGATCGGAGAGGCAAGAAAAAGTGGCGTTTGCAATTATGAGATGCGCTAAGCTCAAAGGCGGCGCAATCGTGGCTTCGGACCGGCACACCGAACGCGCAATGAAAACACCGAACGCGGATGCGGAACGAACCGGAAATAATCTTCGTCTGCGCGGCGAAAAAAGCGACGATTTGAAACAGAAAATCGAAGCGGTCATCACGGGCGCGCAAGGGCAGACCGGACAGCGGATTCGCAAAGATGCCGTCAAATGCGTTGAATTTTTCTTCGGCGCGTCGCCCGAATATTTTGAAAAACCATTGACTGAAGAACAGGAAAAACTGTACGCAACAGGAGGCATCCGGCAGCGCGTGATTGACCGGCAAAAAGAGCTGGAATTTTACCGCAAAACAAACGAGTTTATGGAGCAATTGGAAGAGCGCGGTTTTGTGTTCGTCAAAGCCGTCGCGCATCGTGATGAGCAGACGCCGCACGTCGTCGCTTACGCCGTGCCGCTCGACCGAAATAAACGCCTTAATTGCAAAGCTCACTTGGGCGGGCGCGAGAAACTGTCGGGGCTGCAGGACGAGTACGCCGAAGCGATGAAGCCGCTCGGTTTAGAGCGCGGCATTCGCGGCAGTACGGCAGAGCATCAGAGAGTCAAAACCTGGTACGGAAAAGTTGAGCTTTTGGACGAAGCTGTTAAAGACCGCGACCGGATGGCGGAGATGTTCGAGCAGACGACCCGACTGCTGCAGCAAGAGCGCGGACGATTCGATGTCGAGCTGATAAAAATGACAAAGACGTTGCTGCCGCCCGAGCGTCTTGTAGAAACACAGCAGGGCGTCGCTATTGTCAGCCGCTCGAATTCGTCAGAGGTTCGTGCTTTGGTGACGCCGGGCAATAAAGCGTTCGATGCGGCGGGCAGGCAAATCAGCGACGGTTCGAGTCTCAAGCTACTCGAACACCTCGCGCCGCCGGACGCGAAAATCGAACAACTAACCGCTCTGCTCGTGCAAAGGTTTGGCGACGAAACGGCGAAAAGCGCGGTGCGGAATTTCGCCAACGAAATCGTCAACGATTTGAACGAACCGGACGAGGCGCGGAGGCGAAAGAAAACAAACGAGCAATTGATAGACATCGAAGCAGTCAAAACTGAAGTTCTGGAGCGAACCACATTGAAACGTGAAATCGAATTACAGCGCGGAATTGAAATGCCGCGAACAGCGGAGAGAGGATTAAGCCGATGAGCCGGGAGAAAATGCTGCAGGCGGAAGTCGCGCTGAAAGACGAGCAGCTCGCCGATTTAACAAAGGAAATCGAGCGGCTGCTGCGACAAGCGGAAGAATCGGGAAAACGTGCGCAAATCGCCGACCAGATGGAACTGCAAAACGCCGAACTGAAACGAGCCGTCGGCAAACTCGCGCCGGCAGCGAAGAAAGCCGTTCAGTATGCCGCCGAATTGGAAGAAACGCGCCGCCGATTAGCGGGTGTCGAAAAAGAACGGAACGATTTTGCGAAAAACTGTTCAATGACGAATGCGCAAGCGGTAGCTCTAAAAAGCGCGCTTGCCGAAGTGCAGAGCGACGCCCGCAGTTTCGACGCCGAGCGAAAAGAGGCAGCGCGGCGAGCGAGAAAAGCTGAAGCGGTTGCAAGGGCGGCGGCGCGGCGAAGCCTGATTACGATTGTCGTTGCCGCTCTGGTTTGCGCCGGAACAATCGGCGCCGGTTATGCCTACGTCATAGCCGCGCTGAAGCCGCCCGCCGAGCTGTCGGAGGAAGCCGCCGCCGCATTCAAGCAATACGCGCCGGAATATCGCGGCATCGTCAAACTGGCGATGCAGAGCGAACGCGAGAAACTTAACGCCGAACGCGAAAATCTCGCCGCCGAATGCAATCGAATTCGAGAATTTGACGACGAAACGATGTGGGACAAAATCGTTTCTTATGGCTGGCTGATACTAATTTTTGGTAGCGGATTTGTTGTCGGAGTGATAACGATCATAGCTGCTTTTGTCTTCCGCATCCGGTAATGAGGAAATCTCGCGCTGTTAAAATTTCAAAAGCGCGACTTTCTTCAGCGATTTTGTGGGAACTTTTGCGGATGCTGGCAATAGAAAGTTTATATTCTCACAAACGGTCGTTTTGTTGGATGGTATATTCCGGTGCGCCCCCGAGCAATTTTGCAAAAGCCAATGCTTTTCCGCATCAGTCATGTTCGTCCGGCAAAGTGTATCTTTTTTGACCGAGGGCGTTTCTTGTTTGTTGAAGATATTATGGATACGTTATCGGACGCTTTGCTGTTTATCCGAATAAATTCTTTTGAAAATACAATAAATGCAGCAATAATTAATCTTTTGTATTGTGGGTAATTTAGTCGCTTTTGCTTACTATTTATGATTTTCAGAGCTTTTTCGGTCGTTAACATAATAAACAATAAAATTTACGTAGCGCCAGATCTAACTCAAAATGGTTCCTATCGATTCAGTTGACCGAAAGGCAGCATTAACCATTTTCTTAACTCTGTTGTTAAAAAAGAAAAGGGAATATAAGGTGAATTCCCCTTTTATAAAAATGAAAAAAAATGACTTGCATAAAGGGAGGATGCGTTAATCGGTGAAGACTATTAAAAATCTCTTCTTATACTCACTATTACTGATAGTTTTAGTTTTGTTGACGAGCTTTATTCCTAATATTCAGGGCAGCGGTACGGGAAATGCCGGTAGCGATCAAGTTATGGCGTTGGAAAGTCAAAGTCAACGACAGGAATGTGGCGCCGACGCGCATAATGATTTTACCGGCATTGGATTGGGCAATGAGACGGGCGACAGCACAAACGGTTTGAGTTGCGGCAACGACTCCGAGGCTCAAGGCACAAATCACGAGCTGGCATCAATTTTGTTATTCGGCACGGCACTAATAGGAGCCGGAGTTGCCGTCCGCCGTCTGCGCTTTTAGGAGTCGAGGTAAATTCAAAGTTAAGCGACTATAACCGTCAAACGTTTACAGACCGCCTTCCAATCTAAAACATAAAATGCGGATGTAGCTTTTTATTCACTGAATAAAATTTGCGGATTTTTCCTGGCAATCGTTAAAAGTTTTAATGCCGCGCCGGACGGGTTGCTCAAGTCTTGTTCCCAGCCTTGAACTGTCTTTACCGAAACATTTATATATCGAGCGAAAACACCCTGCGAACATTTAAGTTGCTGCCGCAGCTCCGCGACTTCGCTTCCCTTCATTTTTACCAATGGTTTCGGAAGAACCGTCGTGCGCAAGTCGTTTCTTTTGCCCTGCGCGTGTTCAAGAGCTTGATTGGCGGATTTCATTAACCGATTGAAATTATCCTTTTTCATTTTTTTCTCCCATTAGTTATTAAAAATATCTAAGTACGGGACAAAAGCAGCGTAAGTTGTTGGAATCGTTGCCTTTGTCTAAAGTTTGTTGTGATTTGGCAGAAGCAATTTCTTAATGTCTCGAACCCGAGGCGGAAAACGCTTTTTTCCGCTCTGCCGTGGTTCTTTATTTTGAGCTGCTTTTCGCGGCTTTCAAGTTCGCCTGAAAGTAATGCCCAAACTGTCGCCAGCGTTAACAATGACAATAATTTGCTGACTCGTTCGCCGTGCGTTAAGTGCGTGTCTTCCAATCGAAAGCCGCGCGTTTTCAAGCATCCGAATAATGTTTCTATCTGCCATCGCATCCCGTATTCGAGCAATATCCGTCCACTTGCCTCAGATGAAATTACCAGCACATTATCGCCATCCGCTTTGCGACATACCGCGACAAAAACCGCTTGATTCCATAATGTTCTGCGCCGCCGGAACTCCATTCGCTCACCTGTCTTTAATGTCCGGCACATTTTCGAGGCTCTCATCAGTTTCCCTCCCTTGTCGGTAATCCGCGCATTTGCCTTGATTCGCAGCCGGAAAGAAATTCGGTGCTTAACCAGAAAATCCAACCATTGTTTCGAAGCAAATTCACGGTCGGCGGTGACAAAGCCAATGCCGTTCGCCCCAAATTCGCTGATGAACTGCTCCAAAATCGCCTTCCTCTCGGCATTATCCGAACAGCCCTTTTCTTCCAAAACCGTC
>Ga0136611_10000114_pt1 | contig 44842 bp, 36 predicted proteins | sample AntDrymUQ2232306_2_FD_106645 | JGI IMG/M metagenome (GOLD analysis project Ga0136611, IMG submission 106645) | Polar desert sand microbial communities from Dry Valleys, Antarctica - metaG UQ223 (23.06) | ecosystem: Environmental > Terrestrial > Soil > Desert | place: Antarctica: Dry Valley... | reverse complement strand
GACTCGAATTCGGAGGCGACCAGCTCAGCGAAATCGCGCCCCATGCGCTCGGGCATGCCGCCTTCGGTCTCGCCGGCGACCCAGATGAAGAGCGCGACTTGCAGGGAGAGGGTGATTGCGAGAGAGAGAATGAAGCCGAAGCCGATCCGCCAGTACAGCGACTGTGCGAATCCGCGGCGCGCTGCCCTGAGCGAGCTGGCCGGATTCGACGACGAATCCGGCGAGCGGGTCGAAGGGCTAGACATCCGCCGCCTTGTAACCGCTGCCCCACACTGTAAGGATGATTTCGGGGTTCGCGGGATCCTTCTCGATGCGCCGGCGCAGACGCTTCACCAGCGAGTCGACGCTGCGCTCGGTCACGAACGTGTGATCTGGCCACACCCGCGTCAACAACGCTTCGCGGCTGAACACGATGCCTGGATGCGTGGCGAGGACGTGCAGCAAACGGAACTCCTGCGCCGTGAGGTCCACAGCGGTCCCCTTGACGCGCACGCGCCGCCGCGCGGGATCGATGTGCAGGCCGTGAATCTCGACCGCACGCTCCCCGGACGTGGCTGCGTCAGCCTGCAATTGCGATCGCCGCGGCCGCCGCAGCAGCGCACGCGCGCGGGCCACCAGCTCACGGATGCCGAAAGGCTTGGCGAGGTAATCGTCCGCGCCGCTTTCCAGCCCGAGCACTTTGTCGCTTTCTTCGCGGCGGGCAGTGAGCATCAGGATCGGCACATCCTGGTTCGCGCCCTCGCGGCGCACCGCGCGGCAGATCGAAATGCCGTCGACACCGGGCAGCATCAAGTCGAGGATGATCAGATCGAACCGCTCGGAAGCGGCCCGCACCAGCGCCTGCTGCCCGTCGGCAACCGCCTCGATCTCGAGACCTTCGAGGCCGAGGTGGAGCTGGATCAGCTCGCGGATATGGGCTTCGTCTTCCACGATCAGGACGCGTGACACACGCGCCAGTTTTTCATAGTTCGCCTTTCCCCGCGCTCCGCGCGGGGGTTGCCATCGTTTTGTCACGGCCCGGCCATCGCGCTGACACGATATTCCCGTCATATGAAGCATGAAGCAACATGGAGGGCAGTTCATGACAACACGATTCAAGACGACGCTGGCTGCGGGCATTGCGTTACTGGCGCTCGCGGCCGGCGCTCCGATGCTGATGGCTCAGGATCAACAGCCGCAGCAGCGACAGGGGCGAGGACCTGGTGGCCACGGCGGTCCAGGTATGCGTGGACCGGGCGGCCCAGGCGGAGCAATGGGGTTCGGCGGAGGCTTCCGCAATCTCGACCTGACTGACGATCAGAAAGCGCAGCTGAAGAAGATTGCGGAAGCGCGCCGCAGCGACTTCGAGGCCGCTAGTCAGAAAGTCCGCGCCGCTCGCGAGGGCATGCGCGGCTTGGTCGAGGCCGACACGATCAACGAGTCGGGGATTCGCGCCAAGAGCGCCGAGATCGCTTCGGCCGAAGCCGATGTGATGATCCTCAGCGCCAAGGTCCGGCAGGAATCGCTGCAAGTGTTGACGTCGGAGCAGCAGGCGAAACTGAAGGAACAGCGCACGGCCCGCGAGGGCCAGTCCAAGCAGCGCAAGCCGCGCGGACAGTAAGAGGGCTCGAGGGCTTGAGGGCTTGAGGGCTTAGAAGAATGGGGTCCTGAGAAATCAGGGCCTCATTTTTGCCCACTGCGATAGTGCTGGGTCCAGCGCCACTCTTCGCTACCGGCCTTGCCGTTGATAGTGCCCTCGATGCGTGCGCGGAGATCGGCGCCGTCTGGTCCCGGTCCACGATCCTGCGATCCATGCCACATCGTTGAGCGTGGGCTTAGGGGCCTGGCCCGCGCGTCCCAGCAAGCTTCCGACCACGGCGAACGCAATCAGCATTTTCATGGTTCGCTTAGAATAGGGCCACCGGGCGCGATCGGTACGCTCCGGCCTTGAGATGAACGCGGTCAAGACGGCGCTGGTGGTTGAAGGGGGCGGGCTGCGGGGCGCGTTTCCGGCCGGTGTGCTGCAGGTCCTGCTCGCGCGGTTCGGCGCTGATGTCTTCGATGGGATCTTCACCGTCAGCTCAGGCGTCTTCGCCTCGACCTTCTTCATCGCCGGCCAGGGCGCGGAGATGGAAGCCATCTGGCGCGATCGAGTGTGCGGCCATCAGTTGGTCGATCACCGCAACTGGTTTACAGGGAAGCCGGTCCTCAGGCTCGACTACTTGATCGACCTGTTCAAAGGCCCGGCAAAGCTCGACCTGGGCCGGGTCATGAACAGTCGCCCCTATCTCGAGTACGTCCTAACCGACTACGGCACTCATCAGCCGGTGCACCTTGATGCAAAATGCGATGACATCTTCGACTTGATGCGGGCATCCTCTGCCCTGCCGCACATCTACCCGCTGCCTGTCAGCATTCGCGGACGCCATTTCTATGACGGCGGCCAAAGCGACCCGATTCCGGTGCAGCGCGCCTTGCAGTTTGGCGCCACGCATATCGTCGTCGTGCGGACCCGACCGGTCGGGTATGTCAAGAAACCGGCGCTCCCCTGGCAGGCGACCACGCCCTTGCAGAACCGCTACAACGAATCGGTGCGGCTGATCGCGCACTCACCGGCCGGGCAATCGATCCTGTCCTTCAATCCCACCACGATGTTCGTGGGACGGCTGACGAGACATCAACGGCGCATTGCGGCCGCGATCGACCACGGGAAAGACGTCGCCAACCAAGTGATCGACGCCCATCCGGCGTTCTTCGAACAGGCTATCGGCCGACGAGAATCAGGATCCCCGCAAGCAGCGCCAGTATCGCCATCAGAGGAGCAGGCAGTGCGAACGACACCAACCCGGTGAGGCCGTAAAGAATCAGCCAGACTGCGAGGAGCAAAAAGCCGATGTTCTTTTGCACGTTGACCGCCACTGCGACCTCCTTTTTGACAGCGTGACTCGCCGAGCCTAACCGCCGGAACGTGCGCGGAAGGCCAGATATAGAACGATGAGGACGATGGCGAGCAGGGCGATGCGGGCGCCGCCCATCATCCGCGTCCGCGCGACGTGACGCGTTCCCTTGGGCTTGAAGCCCGTCACGGCGGCGATTGCGACAATTACGACGACGACCCCAAGCCAGGCCAGCCATGTCATGCCGGGTAGCATACACGGTCCAACTGTCCGCGCACTGTATAGAAATGGGCACTAGCGCGTGCGGGCGCGCAGCAGCCGCAGGCCGTTGAGGGTCACGGCGACCGTGGCGCCGGTGTCGGCGACGACGGCGAGCCACAACGGCGCCGCGCCGAAGACCGCGGCGACCAGGACGGCGAACTTCGTCGCCAGCGCGAGGAACACGTTCTGGCGAATCACCCGTAAGGCGCGCTTCGCATGACTGACGAGAAACGCGACGTCCTCGTCGTGGTCACACGTCAACACCACATCAACCCGCCTTCGCGAAGCCGGCGCGTCAGGTTCATGCGGCGGGACGTGGGTGCGGCACTGGACGACGACACCGGTTTCGGCGACCGCCGGCAACGTCGGCGCCTTGGCGGTGGCGACCCGCTCGAGCGGACCACCGCCCTTGAACAACACGCCGCGGCGCGCCGCGGAGGTCAGCGCCGCGACCACCGTCACCGGCGTCGAAATTACCAGCGCGCACGGACACGCGAGCACCAGGAAAATCAGGCCGCGATAAAACCAGGTCGCCCAGTCGCCGTCGAATAACGGCGGCACCAGCACCACGGCGATCGCCGCGAAGGTCACGACCGGCGTATAGATCACCGCGAATCGCTCGATCCAGCGCTCGACCGGCGCCGCTTCGTGGCCGGTGTCGTCATCCCAGCCAGGCTCGTGGCCGACCAGCGTGCTGACCGCATGCCGCGCCCGCTCGATGCTCCACGCTTCCATCAGGTGCGCGATCGCAAACAGGAACGCCACCGCGGCCGCTTCCGCCCACTGGCCAATCGCCGCCGCGCCGATCGCCGACAGGCAGACCAGGACATGCATGTCGAGCCGGGCAAATCGCAACGACGTGAGTGCGCGCGGGATCATCGGCCACACGCCGGCGACGGCGGCGATGCCATAGGCGACCGCGGCGTATGGATGATGCGAGTGCCCGAGCGAATCGCCGTGACCGCCGAACACCGCTTCGCTCCAGCTGTCGGAGTTGACGCCGTCGATGATCCACCCGATCACGAAGATGACGCCGCTGGCGACGGCCCACCATTTCGCGCTGTCGTGATGATGCTCGTGGGCGTGATGGTCGTCGCCGACCACTTCGCCGGCGTGGTGCGGGTGGGCGGCCAGACCAGTCGCGGCGACCGCGGCGAGGATCGCGGCCTCGGAGATGGTTCCGGGATTGAACCTGACGTCGACGCGCCGGCCGACCAGATCGAAGTTGAGCGAGTCGATGCCCGGCCTGGCGAGCGCGTGGCGAATCAGCGCCGCTTCATCGGCGCAATCCATGCCCGCGACGTGCAGGCGGGCGACAGCAGGCTCAGGCTTAGTCACAGACGGCGCAAACGGCGCAGAGCTAGAGGTCTTGGACTGCGGCAAGCACTTCCTCGGCGTGACCATCGACTTTCACGCCGTCCCAGCGCTTCGCGACCTTTCCGTCCGGGCCGATCAGATACGTCGTGCGCGCGATGCCCATGTACTTCTTGCCGTAGATCGACTTTTCCTGCCACACGCCGAACTTCTCCATCACCGCGTGGTCTTCGTCCGCGAGCAGCGGAAACTTCAGGCCGTACTTATCGGCGAACTCCGCCTTGCTGGCCGAGTTGAGCACGCTGACGCCGAGCACCGCCGCCTTGCTCTTCCTGAACTTGGGCAGATTGTCCTGGAAGGCGCACGATTGCTTGGTGCAGCCAGGCGTGTCGTCCTTCGGGTAAAAGTAGACGACGACGGGGTGGCCCGCGTAGTCGGCGAGCGAGTGCGCGGTACCCGCCTGATCGGGCAACGAAAAAGCAGGGGCCTTCTTGCCGGGATCGATCAGAGCCATGGTGCTCGTTACTGAGATGTTGTTGACGCGTTTCTGGTTACGGGCACGGCGGCATGGGACCGCCGTGGCTCAGCGCCGCCTTCGACCTTGCGCGCGGCGACGTCGACGGTGATCGCGGCGGCGTATCCATAGCGCACTTCGCCCTTGCGACCGATCTTCTGGAACTTGTGGCCGCGGTCGATCAGATCGTGCAGCACACCGCGCGGGAAACGATCCTCAATCTCAATCCGCGCTGCGTTGTCGAGCGGATCAGCGGGATCGCGGCCTGGCAGGAAGCGCGGCGCTTCGATTGCCGCCTGCGCGCCCAGCTTCGCGTCGATCACGCCGGTGATGATGTTATAGACCGACACCGGGATCCACGCGTTGCCGGCGCAGCCCACCGCGAGGCGCGGCACTTCTTCTCCTGAAGCCTTCTTCTCGAACACCAGCGTCGGCACGGCCGATGTCGAGGAGCGCATCAAGGGCACCATGCTGCCATACGCGCCCGCGGTCAGTCGATTCGAGCGCAGGTGATTGTTGTAGAGGAATCCGAGGCCCTTCGATACGTAGAACGTGCCGCCCCATGTGCTCAGGGTCTGCGTCACCGCGATCATGTTGCCTTCGGCATCCGCCACCGCGAACGAGGTCGTCCCGGTGCTGATGCGCGGCGTGGGTGCAGCCGGCATCGTCGGCGCATCCTCCGGGGGCGTGCGCTCGTAACGCATCGCTTTCTTCGCGTCGATCTTCTTGAACAGTGCTTTAGCGTGCGTGTCGGTCAGGTGCTCCTCGAATTCGACGGGCCAGCGTTCCGGATCCGCGACGCGACGGAGCGGGTCGCGCACCTTCCAGGATTCCATCAGGTAATGGAAGTACTCCGGATCCGTCGAGGCCCGCGCTCCGGGTTTCGGCTGATAGTTCTCCAGCACGTGCAGCGATTCGAATAGCTGAATGCCGGTCGATAGCGGCGGTCCGCCCGCGTAGAGAGTGTGGCCGCGATAATGACCGGCCACCGGCGCGCGCTCGATCGCGCGATATTGCGCCAGGTCGGCGAACGTGAGGATGCCGCCGTTCTCGGCCATGTCCGCGGCGATCTTCTTCGCGATCTCGCCTTTGTAAAACGCGTCGGCGCCACCCTTTTGAATGGCGCGCAGGGTGTTCGCGTAATCCTTGTTGAAGAAGCGATCGCCCGGGCGCGGCACCTTGCCGTCCGGCAAATAGATCCTGGCGGCTTCCGGCCATTTCTCGAGGAAGCGGCGGCCTTCGGCGATGCTCGATGGCAGGCTTTCGTCGAGGATGAACCCGTCATCCGCCAGCGCGATGGCCGGGGCGACGAGCTCTTCCCACTTCACCTTACCGCTCGCGTAATTGCGATACAGGTAATCGAGGCCGGCGACCACGCCGGGAATGTTGGCGGCAGCGGGACCATCCGCGATGATGCGCCCGTCCTGCACGATCGCCGGGTTGTCCGGCGTCGCCTTGATCGGCGTCATGTCCTTGTACTCGATGGTGGTCGGCTTCTTCATGCCCTTGAGATAGAGCACCGCCGCTCCGTCACCGCCAATGCCCGACGCTTCCGGTTCGACGACGCCAAGGGCAAACGACACCGCGATCATCGCGTCGACGACGTTGCCGCCTCGTTCAAACGCGAGCCGGCCCGCTTCGGATGCGAGGGGATGGCCGGACACCACAACCGCGCCACTCGAGGTGATCACCGGCTTGATCGTCGGCTGCGCGGCGACCATTTCGTCGATCACGGTTTCGAAATCGGCTTCGTTCTTCGCCGCCGCGACGCGGCCGCGATACTTGTCGCGCGCGCTGGCCCATTGCTCGGCGGTCGGTCCCGACGAGTAGTACAGCGACTTTAACGTGGTCCACACGCGATCGAACATCGCTATGAATAGGGCCGGCGATGGAGTGATGTCCGCCGCAATGCCGCCGCCGTCTTCATGAATCGGCAGCGGCGCGGCAACCTTCCATAGTTGGAAGGCGGCATTCAGGGCGAACAGCGGCGGCGCCTCGACTTCATTGCGCAGCGGGTTGCCGTTGTAGACCGGCTGGGGATCGGGCAAACCGGACACCAGCAGCGTCTTGCCGTCGGGCGACCACGCCGGCGCGCCCCCGCGCCGCGACACGAGCTGCGGCTGCGCCGCCGGCTTTGCGCGCGGCAGCGGATCCTCGGTCGGTTCGGCGCGAGGCGGTTCCGCGGTCGCGACCCACACCGAGCCGATGCCTTCACGCACGGCATAAAAGGCGATGCGGCTGTTGTCCGGCGCCCACGACGGATACGACTCGTGGCCGCGCACGCGCGTCACGCGATTGGCGCGCAGCGGCTTGCCGTCGGTGCCGACCGACTGCACCGACGACGAGACCGGCTTCGGCGCACGCACACCGAGCGGGATCGGCCTGGTGATCGCCGCGGCCGGAACCAGCATCCACCACAGATCGAGATCGTCTTCGGAATCGCGCTCGGAGACGAACGCGACCTTGGTGCCGTCGGGAGACACGCGCGGATACGTCTCGCTGTCGGTGGTCTCGGTCAGCGCCAGCGGCGACTGCCACGCCGCGGAGCCGGACACCGGCGACGACAGGTAAAGGTCGTACTGCAAGCTCGGGTCGCCGTTGCGGCCCGACGGGCGCGCATCCCGATGCGCAAACACGAGGCGGCCATCGGCGGTCCACGACGGCCACCGCTCATCACCCGCCGTGGTGGTCACCGCAACCGGCTGTCCGCCGGCGACGCCGTTCCTGATCGCCACGACAAACACGTCGAAGCCATTGCCTGTATCTGCTGCGAAGGCCAGGCGGCTGCCGTCCGGCGACCAGGCGGGCTCCCGCTCAATCGTCGCACCCTCACTAACAGCAACCGGTTTCGCTTGCCTGCCGTCGGGCGTCATCGTCCAGAGGCGATCGAGATAGGAGACCGCGATGCGCTTGCCATCCGGCGACCACGCCGGCTCCTGCACGCCGATCGGAGATTGCGCGTGTCCAACGAGACTAAGGCCGGAGATGCTGAGTCCGACTATGCCCGCCAGCAATGCGAGCGAGCTTCGTCGGGAGCGGCTTGCCGGAGCGGCGAACTTTGACGGCACGATCATCCTTGTGGGCGCCTAGGGTTTCTCGAGAACGGCGTCCAGCAGGTGCTTCTCGCTGATGCCGAAGTGCTCCCAGACCTTATCGAATGTTTCGGACGGCGCAACGCCTGGATCGACGATGCCCAGGTGATGCAGCGAGACGCCGGCATTAATCAACGACGAGGCGACCACGCCGGCAAAGCCCTGCAGCCCGGCATCCGGAGTGCCGATCAATCCGTCTTCGACAGTGACGACGCGCGAGTAGCGCGCCAGGCCAGCGAGGAATCCGTCGTCGACCGGAAACCCATTGACAACATAGGCGTCGGTCGGCACACCGGCCGCGGTCGCCTTCTCGCTGGCCGACACCGCCAGGTAGGCCGGCGCGCCGACAGCGAGAATTGCCACCTTGGCATTCGACTGCGAGCGCATCCGCGTCACCGACGACCACGGCTCATCGGCCTGCCAGAGCGGCTCGCTGCTCCCTTGCTTGGTCAACACCGGCAAGACGTCGCGAGGGACGGCGACGATGTGACCACCGTAGTGAGCGGCGGCATCGCGTACGGCGAGGAAGGCGGCGCGCGCATCGGCAGGTGCGTAGAAGCGATGCAGGAATGGCAGATAGCCGAGCCCGAGGTTGATCCAGTCGACGCTCCATCCGGAGAAGTGATCGCGCCCGGTGTTGGATCCGACGTGGGCGAAGTGCAGCAGCACGTTCAGGCCTTCGTTGGCGCCGTCCAAATTACGCTGGTAGCGCCAGAACTCGAGGCCTTCGCGGGCAATCCCTTCCATGAACGCGGCAAAGGTGGCGAAGACGTTGAGCGACGGGCCATCGGCGACGAGCGACAGGCCGTCGGTCATCAAGGTCGCCGCCTGCTCCTGGATGCTCATCTCGAATGCGTGCCCGGCGGGCAGCAGCGCCGCCGCCTTGCCCAGCTTGGTCGAGGGGTTGAGATCCGCGGATATAAAGAAACACTGCGACCCGAACTTCCTCGCGATCGCGACGTAAGCTGCTTCCGATCCCGCACGCGCGCTAATCGGCTTGTCGGTGGCGGGCAGCGCGACGCCGGCGAGATCGGCGGGCGCGAGTACCAGGTTTGGCGACCCCTTTTTCGGCCGCGCCGCCTGCTCGACGACGCGTTTCGGCTGCTGCCCCAGCCGATCGAACGCGGCCTGTTCGCCGGCGCTCAGCTTGAGCATTGGATTGGCGAGCGCCGCGGCATGGTCGCGGCCCTTCATGCCGCCGTCGTGATGCCCCTCGCCACCGGGCAGCTCGTTGACGTAGAACAGGCACTCGAGCATGGCGTGCGGATCGCGATAGCTCATCAGCGATCCGGGAACCTGCACCCCGGTATCCATCGCCACCTTGTGCTGGTCGCAGAAGTGCGTGGCTTCGTCGAGAATCCCGTAACGCGTCGCGAAGTCGCGGACACTGGCCTTCGCATAGCCAACCGGATAGATCAGCGACGGCTTGCCCTCGCGCGCCAGCGCATAGGCCTGCGCATACGCGCCGAACAGTTCCCTGCGATCGTGCAGCGAGGCGATTTCGATGACCTCGATGCCGAGGCTCCTGACGATCGGCCGCACGTCCTTCGGCATGACGCGCGCCGTAGCACCCGACAACTGGATGCCGTTGCGGTGCATGACGATCGTCATCGGCGCGCCGTGCAGGCTGGCGGCGATGAATCCGTTCAGCGCCTGGCCCGAGATCCAGCCGGCGTCGCCACTGTGGCACACCACGAACGCATCCTCGCCATGCGCCGCTTTCAAGCCGAGCGACCAGCCGGCGGTGACCGGAAAGGTGATACCGAGACGGCCGGAGCCGATCGGCGTGCCGCCTGGCACCCACAACACGTGACCGGCGATATCCAGGCTGCGGCGAAACGCATCAACGACGCGCTCGCGCGGCAGGAAGCCGAGCGCCGAGAGCGCGGCATAGTAGCCGATGCTGGTGTGGCCGTGCTCGATCGAGAACTGCTTGCCGCGGTAATCCACGGCGCCAAGCGTCATCAGCAGCGGGCCAATCAATTCGAGGCCGCCGCCGAGATGGTCGATGTCGTTGACCTTGGCGAGCGAAATCAATGACTCGATGGCGATCGTTGCTGCGGTCTTCTCGAGCGCGGCGAGCGCCTGATCCGCGTCGTCAGTGAGCGCCGGCGCGTTGAGATCGATCGCGAACGGCAGGACCTCCGATCGCACCTGGGCGCCGAGGGTCGGCGTCTGTTTCACCAACTGCCGGTTGCGAGCGTTCTGCTGCTCGAACAGACGGCGGAGCGCGCCCGATTGGGCGGCGGCATGAATCTCGGTCACTGGTTGCTCTCTCCAACAAGGCGGGTGGCGGTAAAAGCCAAAAGTTTATCAGTAAAATGGAGGGATGGTCTTGTTGCGCTACCTCTACGTCGTGGCGCTGGTGCTCTGGGTCGGCGGCCTGGTGTCGGCCGGCGCGCTGGTCGCGCCGTCGGTGTTCGGCGTGCTGCAGGCGTGGAACGCATCCGAGGGACGTATGCTGGCGGGGCAGGTGTTCGGCGACGTACTGCTGCGCCTGACCTGGCTGTCGTACGCGATGGCCGTCATCATGTTCGTGACGCTGACGCTGCACCGGCTGCTCGGCGCGCGGCCGCTGAAGTACGGGCTCCGCGTCGGCATCATGACGGCGATGCTGCTGTTGATGATGGCGATCGGCTTTTACCTCCTCCCCGGGGTCAATGCGATCCAGGCGCAGGTGACGGGGCCGGTGTCGCAGCTCGCGGCGGCGGATCCACTGCGGGTTGAGTTCGAACGCCTCCACGGTCTTTCAAATATCCTGTTCTCAATCACCGCACTTGGTGGCCTGGCACTCTGCTGGTGGGAAGCTCGCGAATAGCGAGATCTCGGATGTCAGATTTCGGAATCCGGATTGAATGGCACAGACAACACGCGTAATCACACTTATCCCTGGCGACGGTATCGGACCGGAGGTGACGCGCGCGGTGGTCAAGATTCTCGAGACGTCGGGATTCACGCCCGAATGGGAATCCTTCTCGGCCGGCGCCGGCGCCGTCGAAGAACATGGCACGACGCTGCCGCAGGCGCTGCTCGATTCGATTACGCGCAACAAGATCGCGCTGAAGGGGCCGATTGGGACGCCGGTCGGCAAGGGCTTCACGAGCGTCAACGTCGGCCTTCGCAAGGCGCTCGATCTCTACGCCAACCTGCGGCCGGTGTGGAACCTGCCGTCTGTGCCGTCGCGCTTCAAGGACGTCGACCTGGTGATCGTTCGCGAGAACACCGAAGATCTCTACGCCGGCCTCGAGCACACCGTCATTCCAGGCGTGGTCGAGAGCATCAAGATCATCACCGACAAGGCGTCGACGCGGATTGCGGAGTTCGCCTTCGAGCAGGCGCGGCGCCGCGGCCGGAAGAAGGTCACGGCGGTGCACAAGGCCAACATCATGAAGCTCAGTGACGGCCTGTTCCTCGAATGCGCGCGCAAGGTGTCCGCGAGGTATCCCGAGATTGAGTTCGACGATCGCATCGTGGATGCCGCGTGTATGCACCTGGTGATGCATCCCGAACGGCTCGACGTGCTGCTGCTGCCAAACCTCTACGGCGACATCGTGTCCGATCTGTGCGCGGGCCTGGTTGGCGGACTCGGCGTGGTGCCGGCGGCCAACCTCGGCGAGAACGGCGTCGGCGTATTCGAAGCGGTGCACGGCACGGCGCCGGACATCGCGGGACGCGACATCGCGAACCCGACCGCGCTGTTGCTGTCCGCGGTCTTGATGCTCCAGCACCTTCACGAAGATCAGAAGGCGGATGCGATCAGCGCCGCGTTGAAGACAGTGCTGGCGGCCGGTCACGTAACGCCTGATCTAGGCGGGTCCGCCACGACCACTTCCTTTGCGGATGCGATTTGCCGCGAGTTATGATGGCTAGGTTCTTGGGCCGACGCTCCGCGCGGCACTGGTAACCAATGCGTCCCGACACCATAGCTGAAGCCGTCCTCGCCCGGGCCGACGTGACCCGGTTCATGGAGGGCAGCCATGGGCTGACGAGTGCGGCGGCGCGCACGCGGGTGATGCACTACCTGGACGAGCTGCACACGACCCAGCGCTACGAGCTATATCGCGCGCTCGAATATCCGCTCTATCCGATCCTTCGCAAGATCGAACGCCACGCCGAAAACCAGCAGCTCGCCATCGACGCGGTCAAGAAAGGGCGCGTCGTCTACGCGTCGAATCATCGCAGCCACATCGATTACCTGGTCGAGCCGCTGGTGCTCGACGATGCGGGGATCCGGCCGCCGATCATCGCGGCGGGCATCAACCTGTTCGGCGGCCCGCTTGGCTTGATCCACAAGCACGTTACCGGCGCGCTGCCGATCCGCCGCAACACCAAGGACCCGGCCTACCTGATCACGCTGAAGGCCTACGTCAGCGAGCTGCTGCACAAGCACGACTTGTTCTTCTATCCGGAAGGCGGCCGCAGCTACAGCGGCGAGCTCAAGCCGATGAAGGCCGGGCTGCTCAACGCGTGCCTGGACGCGCAGGTGAAGGGGCTGAAGTTGATCCCGGTCGCGGTGGCCTACGACCTCGTGCTCGAGGATCACGTGATCGCGCGGCAGAAGGTGAAGCGCAGCCAGAAGGCGTTCAGCCGCGAGATCGCGGAACTGGTGCGCTACGCGGTCGGCTATCGCAGCCGCGCGTTTGTGACGTTCGGCAAGCCGATCTCGCTCGAAGGCATCGATCCTGAATCGAAGAAAGCCGTGATCGACGTGACGCGCCATGTGCGCGCGGAGATTGGCCAGCTCTACAAAGTGGTGCCGACCGCGGTGCTGGCCGCGGCGCTGACCAAATCCGCGACGAAAGCCGAGTTGAAAGGACGCATCGAAACGCTGCTCGACACGCTGCGATTGGTGCACGCGAACCTGAGCGTCCAGTCCGCCGACGAAGTGCTGTCCGTCGCCACCGACCCGCTGATCACCCGCAACATCATCGTGGTCGAGCAGGGGCGTTACCGCGTGCGCGAGCGCAACGTGCTCCGCTATTACGCGCGATCGCTCGCGCACCTCCTTTCGCCGCCGATCTCCACCCATTAAGCGGATCGTATCAACGGCTTGCATGACAGTCAGATTGACGCTCGACCAACGCCCATGGGCCGTTCCTACGGAACGGCCCGCCTTTGGCATCGATCGGATGAGCCGTTAGATGCTCGACGCCACGTCAAAAGCGCTGTTCCACGGGCTCGCCCAAGTCTCCACACTGCAGCAGCTGGCTTCAAAGTACGGGATGGCGCCGGCCGGCTTCGCGCGCCGCTTCATTGCCGGCGAAACCATCGACGAAGCGATCGCCGCGGTCGCCGACCTGCCTGGCAAGGGCCTGCACCTGACGCTCGACTACCTGGGTGAAAGCGTGTCGAGCGCCGCCGCCGCATCGGCGGTCGCGGCCGACTACGTGCAGATCATCAACGCGATTGTCGCCTCCGGCATCGAGCGCAACATCTCGCTCAAGCTGACGCAGCTCGGACTCGACGTCGACAAAGCCACGGCCGTCGACAACATGCGCCGCGTGCTCGAGCCGGCCGATGCGAACGGCTTCTTCGTCCGCATCGACATGGAGAACTCTCCGTATACCGATGCGACGCTCGAGATTCTCGACACGCTGTGGCGGCAGGGCCATCGCAACGTCGGCACCGTGATCCAGTCGTACATGAAGCGGTCACCGGAAGACGTCCGGCGATTGAACGCGATCGGCGCGCGGGTGCGCCTGGTCAAGGGCGCCTACAAGGAACCAAAGGAGGTCGCCTACCAGAACAAGACCGAGGTCGATGGCGCGTACCTCGAGCTGATGCAGATGCTGCTCGATGAGGGGACCTATCCGGCGATCGCGACGCACGATGCCAACATGATCGATGCCACCAAGGCCTACGCGGCGAGCAAGGGCTACGCGAACGATCGCTTTGAGTTCCAGATGCTCTACGGGATCCGCCGCGATCTGCAGATGTCACTGGTCAAGGATGGCTACCGCGTGCGCGTCTACGTGCCGTTCGGAAAACAGTGGTATCCGTACTTCATGCGGCGCCTCGGCGAGCGCCCGGCCAATGTAGGCTTTGTCCTGAGGGGCATCCTCAGCGACCGCAGTTAGTGTTCCGTGCCGATTAGCGGCACCAGTCGCGCGCCAGCGCGACCAGGGCGTCGCGGCAGGTCAGCACCGACTGCGCGTCGACCCATTCTTCGACGCTATGCAACCCGGCTCCCGTCGGTCCGTACAGGATCGACGGGATGCCTGCGTCGCCGAGGATCGCGGCATCGGTCCAAAAACTCATCCCGATTGGTGTCGATCCGCGGCCGTCCGCGCGCACCATCGCTTGCGGCAGCTCGTGATTCGCGGCGATTTCATACGGCGATCGCGCGAACATTTCCTTGCTGGCCGCCTTAAAATCGGCATCCTCCGACCGCAGGCGCGCCAGCAGGTCGTCCACTTCCCTCGCCGCTATGCCCGGCGCCTCGCCTGGAATCGAACGTCGCTCCATCTGCAGGTGACACCGATCCGGATAGCTGCTCAGCTCGCGGCCGCCCTCGATCAGCGACGCGTGCAATGACGCGGTGCCCAGCAGCGGATGCGCCGATCGTGATTGCAGATCCTTGTCGAGCGTATCGAGCAGGGTGAGGATGCGCGCCATCAAACGAATCGCATCGCGGCCCTCGCGCGGCCGGCTGCCGTGCGCCGCGCGGCCCTCGGTCTCGATCTCGACCCACTCGAAACCCTTGTGCGCGATCGCGATCTGCAGGTCGGTCGGCTCGGTGACGACCGCGGCGTCGGCCCGCCAGCGGGTGACAAGCGCGTCGGCGCCGATGCTCGCGTGCTCCTCGTCGACGACGCAGGCGATCACCAGCTTGCCTGCGGCGAGCCCGCCCGATTCGGCGATCACCCGGGCGGCATCGATCATCGCCGCCACGCCGCTCTTCATGTCCTGCGAGCCGCGGCCGTAGATTCTGCCTTCGCGCTCGGCCGGATCGAGCGGCGCCTTCATGCCGGTCACGCCAACGGTGTCGATGTGGCCGCAGAACATCAGCGATCGCCCGGGCACGCGGCCGTCGAGCGTGCCGACGACGTTGGGCCGGCCGGGGGCGACCTCCTGGGTTTCGACGGTCAGGCCCATGCCACGCATCGCCTCCGCAATCGTCCGCGCGACCGCCGCCTCGCCGGCGGCGCCAGGAACCAGCGACGGATTGATCGAGTCAACCGCGACGAGTTGTTTCAGTAGTTCAAGCGCCTTATCCAAACGTCTGTGCCTTATGCGCCTGCCATGGCCTACTTCTTGTGGTATTCGTCGTCGGTCGTCCTGACCAGCCACTTGGTGGTGCCGCCGAACTGAATGTTGACCTGCACGAGCGGCCCACCCGGCGTCGCTCCGTGCCAGTGCTCGGTGTTGGGCCCGGTGTATTCGCTGCCGCCCGCTTCGTATTCCTTGATCGGCTGGCCGCGACGTCCGGTCCGCATGCGGCCGGACTCGGCGTAGAGCAACTGGCCGTTGTCGTGACTGTGCCACGCCGAACGCGCGCCCGCCGCGAAGGTCCGGCGGCCCGCCGTCACATCCTTGGCATCCATGGCCGTGACCACCCCGGTGAAGTTCGGGTCGCTGCCAGGCGGCGGTGCCTGAGCCAAGGCGAGCGTCGCCACACCGGCGGAGACAATCAACGTCGCAACAATGATTCGCATGGTTCCTCCTGTCGGTTCCCAATCAGTGTCAATCGGTGGCCTACTTGATCGGCGAGTAATCGGTCGCATCCATGAATACCGACACCACGCCACTGACGATCCGGCCATCGACCTGCGATTCCGCCGACACCTTCTTCCATTCCGGATCGGCCTGGAAGTCGGCCCAGCTCTTCTTCGCGGCTTCGCGGCTGTCGTGCGAAATAATGTAGATGAGGGTGTTGTCCTTGGCGGGTGCATCCTGCGGCACCCAGTAGCCGACGCTCTTCATGTTGTGCTTGTTGAAGATGCGAATGGTGTGATCGCGGAAGCGCGCCTGCAGGTTCGGGAGTTTACCGTCGGGCGCGGTGTAGGTGCGCATTTCGAACACCTTCCCTGCGTTCTGTGCGTGCGCGACGCTCGACGCGTTCCAGGATCCGAGGGCGAAGCCAATTGCGAGTAACACGGCAGCCGGAACGATACGGGACGGGGTGAAAGCGGTCATAAGCAGCATCTCCGCCGGTCATCATATGCTGTCCCTGTGGATCTCGACCATCAGGCGCGGCGGATCGCTCTCGCGGTTCGGGACGCAGCAGGACGCGCGCTGTGCGTTGGCGGCTTCACTCGCGACCGGTTGTTGAGCCGTCCTTCGAAAGACCTCGACGTCGAGGTCTTCGGCATTCCACAAGAGCAGCTGCTCGCGCTCCTGCAAACCCTCGGCAAGGTCGTTCCGGCGGGCCAGGCGTTCCCGGTCTACAAGCTCGGCGAGGTCGATGTGGCCCTTCCTCGCCGCGAATCAAAGACTGGCCGCGGTCACAAGGGATTCACTGTCGAAGGCGATCCGGCGATGCCGTTCGAAGAGGCGGCGCGGCGACGCGACTTCACCATCAATGCGATCGGCTGGGATCCGCTGACCGGTGAATATCTCGACCCCTTCAATGGGCGTCAGGATCTTCATGATCGAATCCTGCGGGTGGTGGACCCGCAGACCTTTGCAGACGATTCACTTCGTGTCCTTCGTGTCCTGCAGTTTGCGGCGCGCTTCGAGCTGACCATCGATTCTGAGACTGCCCGGATCTGCGCGTCGATCGCACTGGATGATTTACCGGCCGAGAGAATCTGGGGCGAATTCGAGAAGCTGCTCCTGCAAGCAACCCGGCCGTCGATTGGATTTGCGCTCGCACGGCAGCTCGGCGTGATCCATCAACTACTGCCGGAAATGGAGCCGCTCTACGACTGCCCACAGGATCCCGAATGGCATCCCGAGGGCAATGTCTGGATCCACACGCTGATGGTGATCGACAAGGCGCGCGAGCTGAATGCGAATCTCGATCGGCCGCGGCTCGCCGCCGTGATGCTCGGCGCGGTCTGTCACGACCTCGGCAAGCCGGCGACGACAGCGATTATCGATGGCCGCGTCAAGTCACCAAACCACGAAGCGCTGGGGGTCGAGCCCGCGACGAGGATCCTGGATCGCCTGAACATCAACACGCTCGACGGCTTCGACGTGCGCGCGCAAGTGCTCGGCCTGGTCACCGAGCACCTGCGGCCAATCGCGTTCTTCAAGACGCGGGATACCGTCACCGACGGCGCGTTCCGTCGTCTTGCCCAGAAGGTAGATATCGAATTGCTGGCGTGCTTTGCGCGCGCCGACTGTCACGGCCGCGCCGGCGCGTTTGATTGCTCGGGCATCGACTGGTTCATCGAGCGGGCGCGGTCGCTGGGTGTGGAACACAAACCGCCGGCGCCGATCCTGTTGGGCCGCCACCTGATCGAGCTTGGAGTCGAACCGGGGCCGCGGATGGGGCAAATTCTGCGTTCTGTCTACGAATTGCAGCTCGACGGAGCGGTGAGCGGCCTGGACCAGGCCAGAGCCGAAGCGTCCAAGCTCCTGGGGGCTGACCCCTCAGACCCCTATCGAGACGTATTTCGCGAAGGATTCCGGTGACACGTTGCCTCCGCTGACCACGGCCACCACGGGCCCCTTCGACACCTCGACGTTCCCAAGCCCGAGCGCCATCGCAGCCGTCGTCACCGCGCCACTCGGTTCGACGACCAGGCGCGCATTGCGAAACAGCCAGGCCACCGACGACGCGATGTCGTCTTCGCCGACCGTCACCACTTCATCGACGAACTTCTGGATGTGCGCGAAGGTAATGTCGCCGGGTCTGAGATTCATCAACCCATCGGCGATGCTCTTCGACCACGGCAGCGTGATTGGGTGACCGGCCTCGAGCGATTTAGACATCTTCGGGGCGCCGGCCGGTTCGACCGCGACGATCCGCACCGACGGCTTTGACAGTTTGATCGCCGCCGCCACGCCGGACGCCATCCCGCCGCCCCCAACCGGGACGATCACGGTGGCCACGTCCGGGCACTGCTCCAGAATTTCGAGCCCCATCGTGCCCTGGCCGATGATGATCTGCCGGTGATCGAACGGCGGAACGATCGTCAGGCCGCGGGCCGACGCTTCCTGCTCCGCGCGCGACTGGCGATCGAGTGACGTCGTGCCCGCCATGATTACTTCCGCGCCGTACGACTTGCAGCCGTCGATCTTGACCTGCGGCGCGGTGGTCGGCATGACGATCACCGCCGGGGCGCCGAGCTGCTGCGCTGCCATCGCCACCGCCTGGCCGTGATTACCCGACGAATACGTGATCACCCCGCGCTCGAGATTCTCCTTCCGCAGCTGCGCGATCATGTTGAAGGCGCCCCGAATCTTGAACGCGCCCATCGGCTGCAGGTTCTCGCACTTCAAAAACAGTGAAGTCCTGAGGTCTTGCGGTGCTGAGGCCTTGGCAGAGCCTGCCTCGCTGGAGCCCTGGCGAAGGCGGGGCCACGGGGATTCGAGCAACGGCGTATAACGAGCGATTGCTCGAATTCGCTCTCTAGCCTCTGAGATTTCCGCGAGCGTGACCAGCTCCACTATTTCTTCCTCACTTCGGCGAACTGATCGCCGGCGTGGTACTTCGGCTGGTCCGCCTGTTGCGCGATGCGCCATCCGAGCTGCGCAAGCACACGCATGTCGTTGACGCCGCCGGTGAAGTCCCACGACGCGTCGTATTGGTCGCCCGGCTGGTGATAGTCCTTATCGTTGTACGCTTCCTGCTTCTTCAGCAGCTCCGCCGCATTCGCGCCGGTGAACTGTTTCGGCTCACTCAGTGAGATCGCGGGAACGCCGAGCTTCGCGAAGGAGAAGTGATCCGAGCGGAAGAAGTATCCGCGCTCCGGATGCGTATCTCCTGTGAGGGTGCGATTGCGTTCCTTGAGGATCGCCTCCACCATCGGGCCGAGCGATGAGCGCTCCGCGCCGAGTTGCACCATGTCGGTGGTCGACCCGAGATAGTTGACGCCGTCGATGTTGATGTTGGCGACGACCTGGTCGATCGGCAGCGGCGGATTCGCGGCGAGGAACGCCGACCCGAGCAGACCCGACTCCTCCGCGGTGACGAACGCAAAGTAAATCGAGCGCGCCGGCCTCTGCGGCGCCTTCACGAAGGCTTTCGCGATCTCGAGCACGGCGGCCGTTCCCGAGGCGTTGTCGTAAGCGCCGTTGAAGATGCGATCCGCATCCTTCGCATCCCCCGGTTGAGCGTCGCGGATGCCGAAGTGATCCCAATGCGCTGAATAGATCACGCCCTGCGCGGGATTCGTGCCCTTGATCACGCCGATCACGTTCGCGGCGGTCTTCCGCGCCGAGCGCTGCATCAGCGTCGCCGCCGCCCTGGTGCTCAACGCGATCGCCTTGAAGCCGCGCTTGCTTGCGGCCGCGCGCATCGTGTCGAGGTTGCGGCCGCCGCGCTGCGCAAGATCTTTCGCGGCGGCGTCCGTGATCCAGCCCTTGATGCCGAGCGCGGGTTCTCCGGCCTGCGGTGGCAGCGAATACTGCGTGCCGCTCCACGACGACTGCACCACCTGCCACGGATAGGTCGCCGACTGATCGGTGTGAATCAACAGGGCGCCGGCCGCGCCTTGGCGCGCGGCTTCTTCGAACTTGTAGGTCCAGCGTCCGTAATAGGTGAGCGCGTTGCCGGCAAACAGCGTCGGCTCATCGACGGGAGCGGGCGGATCGTTGACCATGATCATCACCCACCTGCCGCGGACGTTGGCGCCTTCGTAGTCGTTCCACTTCAACTCAGGCGCATTGATGCCGTAGCCGACGAACACTACGTCGCCCTGCACCTGGACCCGCGGCTTCTCCACCCCGGAAAACGCGACCACGTCGGTAAAGTACTTGTAGGTGTTGCCGGGAACACTGAGAACGAAGTTGCGCTCGACGACGGACTCGACGATCGGGACCTGCTGCAAGTAAGTGCCATCAGGCGCACCGGGCTCGACGCCCAGCGCGCTCAGCTGCTTGGCCAGGTAATCAGCGGTCTTCTCTCCGCCAGGCGTCGCGGGCGCGCGGCCCTCGAACTCGTCGGACGCCAGGACCTTGAGGTGCTGGACGAGCGACTCCGCGGCGATCTGCTCCTCGGCCGGTCCGACCGGCGGCGTCGGTGGCGGCGCGGGCTTGCTGCAACCGATGGCGAGAACGAGAACGGCGGCGGATGTGAGCCTGCGCATCCGCTGAGTATATTTCGAGCGGGTAGGGCAGGTGGGGCGCGTGGGGCCGATTGCGGTCCGCCTTCGCGCCACGCTTCGCGGGCGCTTCGGCGCGACAGGAACGCTCAGGAGTTACGTTCTCTTTGAGCATTCCTGAATTCCTCGACGAGGCGGGCGACGCTATTGACGACCCCGGTCTGGGTCGGCGACCAGCCAATCGCACGCGCCTTCGGGCTCCGGACCTTCTGATCGAGCGCCAGGGCGTCGGCGTAGGCGCCGAGCTTCTTGCGCGCCTCGGTCATCGGCATGTAGCGGATGTCGGGACGCTGCGGCACCTGCGCGGCAATCGCTTCGACGATGTCCTCGACGCGCTCATCAGCCTCGTCGGTCGCGTGGATGATGCCGGCTGCGGTCGGCGATTCGAGAATGCGCACATAGAGATCGCCCAGATCGTGATCGTAAATGCACGGCCAGCGGTTCTTGCCCGGGCCGACGACGCGGATCAGGCCGTTGAGGGCGTCCTTGATCAAGTCCGACACGATTCCGCGCCCGCCGCCATAGACGATGCCCGGCCGCACCACCACCGTTCGCAGCGACGCGGAAAACGACGACAGCACGAGATCTTCGTGAGCCGGCCGCCACTCGACGTGCGGCGGCGGATCGAGCGGCGCGTCCTCTTCAGCCGCCTTCGCCGCCCGGCCCAGCACCCACACGCCGGACGTATAGACGAAGGCGCGCGTCTTGCCGTCTGCCTGGCTCGCCTCGGTCTGCGCGCCGAGCATCAGCTGCAGCGCTTCCTTCTCTTTCGGGATGCCGCGGGGCGACGATTCCATCGCGGTGTGCACGACGGCCTCGGCGGCCTGCACCGCGGCGACGTAGGTCTTCGGCAGGCCGAGCTCACCGATGATCGGCGTAGCGCCCTTCGCCAACAGCCGTTCGGCCTTCTCCGGATCGCGCGCCAGCGCCGTGACCCGGTGGCCACCTTTAAGCATCGCGTCGAGCACGGCCGACCCGATGTAACCGGTGGCGCCTGTTAGGAAAACCTGCATACGTGCGAATCTCTATTGTATCCATCGTTGTAACCGTCCACTAAAATTCTGGCGTGACGACGCTGGTTGACGTTTTTCGGATGTTGGAAAAACGCCGCGCAGAATTCCTGATTTATGACGATGGCTATCGCGTGCGGCGGCATTCGTATGTCGATGTCACCCGCGCGGCGCGCGGTTTCGCGGCCCGGCTGGCGGCGCACGGTGTAGCGAAAGGCGACAAGATCGTCTTATGGGGCGAGAACCGCCCCGAATGGATCGCATGTTACTGGGGCATCCAGCTGCTCGGCGCGATCGCCGTGCCGATCGACTACCGGTCGTCACCGGATTTCGCCACGCGCATCCGCGACATCGTCCAGGCCAGGCTGATCCTCGCCGGGGACGACGTCGATGCCGGCGCAACGGAGGACCAGGCGACGACATGGACGCTGGCGAGCCTCGACTGGTCGGCTGATGGATCGATCCCGGAGGTCGCCATCGATCGAGACGACGTTGCGCAGATCGTCTTCACCTCTGGCGCTACCGCCGACCCCAAAGGCGTGGTGATTCGCCACCGCAACATCCTGGCGAACATGATCCCGGTCGCCAGGGAGATCGACAAATACAAGAAGTACGCGCGGCCCTTTCAACCGATCCGGTTCCTCAATCTCCTGCCGCTCAGCCATATGTTCGGGCAGTCGATGGCGACCAACATTCCGCCACTGATTGACGGCACGGTGGTGTTCATGCGCAGCTTCAACCCGCATGACATCGTGCGGCGCGTGCGTGAATGGCGGATCTCGGTGATCGTCTGCGTGCCCAAAATCCTCGACGTCTTGAAGGAGCACGCGCTGCGGATCGACCCGTCGGCCGGCGAGCCCGCGACGGGCATTTCCATCCTCGCCCGCTGGTGGCGGTACCGCAAGATCCATCGCATGCTCGGCCTGAAGTTCTGGGCATTCATCGTCGGGGCGGCGCCGCTCGGACCGGCGCTCGAGGATTACTGGAAGCGCCTCGGGTTCGTGGTGATCCAGGGCTATGGCCTCACCGAAACCGCGCCGATCGTCACGCTCAATCATCCGTTCAAGACCAACACCGGTTCTGTCGGCAGCGCCATCGGCGGTGTGGAGATCAAGATCGCGGAGGATGGGGAGATTCTCGTTCGAGGAGAAAACGTTAGCAGTGGTTACTACGAACAGGGATCAGGGAGCGGGGACCAGGGATCAGGGGGCCGAACGATCGATGAGGCCGGTTGGTTGCACACCGGTGACGTCGGCGAGAAGGACGCGCAGGGCCGGTTGTTTATTCGCGGCCGCAAGAAGGAAATGATCGTCACGCCTGAGGGGCTCAACGTCTTTCCGGATGACGTCGAGCGGCCGCTGAATGCGCAACCAGGGGTAGTTGAGTCCGCAGTCGTTTCGGCCAGGGCCGCAGAAGGCACAGAAGGCTCAGAACGAGTTCATGCGGTGCTGGTGCTTGATGGCGGTACCGATCCTGAAACCGTTGTTCGCGCCGCGAATTCGCAACTCGCCGATCATCAGCGCATTCGAAGCTTCTCGATCTGGGCCGATGGTGCGTTGCCAAGAACCGAAGGCACGAAAAAGCTCAAGCGCGCCGCGATCAAGCAATGGGTGGACGCAGGCGCGCCGCCGGCAGCGGCCGGCGGCAGCGACCCGCTGCAGTCGCTGATTGCAAAGTTTGCAGGCGCGAGGCAGCTTGACGGTGCCACGTCGATCGAAGGGCTGGGATTGAGCTCGATCGAGCGCGTCGAGCTGATGGTGGCGCTCGAAGATCAGTTCCAGACCCGCATCGACGAGACGAAGTTCGCCGGGGCGAGAACGCTAGACGAGCTGCGCGCGGTGCTGGCATCAGCGCCTGAGGACGCGGAGGTCATCGAGCCGGTCGATTTCCCCTCGTGGAATCGTGCCTGGCCGGTGAGGATGGTCCGCCGCCTCTCGCAGGCGACGTGGATCCTGCCGCTCGGGCGCATTTTCGCCTGGGTGCGCGTGCGCGGCCTCGAGCATCTCGAGCACCTCAACGGCCCGGTGGTGTTCGCCTCGAATCATCAAAGCCATTTGGACGTGCCGGTGATCCTGATGGCGATGCCGGGATCCGTGCGCGCGACGATCGCGCCGGCGATGGCCAAGGAATTTTTCAAGGCACACTTCTTTCCGGACGGCTTTTCGGCGCGGCAGGTGCTCACCAACCGGATGAACTACTATCTCGCCGCGTTCTTCTTCAACACCTTCCCGCTACCGCAGCGGGAGGCCGGTGCGCGCCAAACGCTGCGGTATATCGGAGAGGTAACCGGCGACGGCTTCTCGGTGCTGATCTTTCCAGAAGGCGTGCGCTCCGACACTGGCCACATCAAACCGTTCCGCGGCGGTATCGGCATGATTGGTTCACGGCTGGGGCTGCCGATCATCCCTATCCGAATCGATGGGGTTGATCGCGTCCTGCACACGAGTTGGAAGATGGCCAAACCCGGGCCGGTATCGGTGACTTTCGGGGCGCCAATCCACCTGTCTGGCGACAATTACGCAGAGCTGGCGATGCAGGTGGAGCAGGCGGTACGGGATTTGCCTATTGCGGGCGCGCCATGACACAATCGGCAGGTTGTCTGGTCGTCACGCAGTCAGGCAGTCGGGGCAGGCAGGAATTCACTTGGTGCCCCCGACAAACCTGACAGCCTGACAACCTGACAGCCTGACAACCTGAATGAGCAAAGACGACCTGATTGATATGCAAGGCACCGTCGTCGCGGTGCACAGCGGCGGACTCTACCGCGTGCAAGTCGACGCCGGACACGAAGTTCTCGCGCAGCTGAGCGGACGAATGCGGCGATTTCGCATCAAGGTGGTGCCGGGCGACCGGGTCACCGTCGGCATCTCGCCCTACGATCCGCAGCGCGGCATCATTACTTTCCGCGCCCGGTAGCGCGGAGTCGAAAAGCCCTTTGAATTCACATTCTGCTCCTTCGCGCCGGCCAGGCGGACGCCGGCCGGGTGGTGGTGGTGGCCGTGGCGGCCGCCGCGGCCCATCGCAATCGTTTTCGTCGCGGCCGAGCACGCCGCCCCCCGACCTCCCCTGGGAGATGGTCGATGTCGATGCGCCCGCGGTGGCGTTCGACTCAATGGGGTTCGATCCGCGGCTCGAGTCCGGCTTTCACGGCCTGGGATTCGAAGGCACGCGCCCCGTGCAGGGCGCGGTGATTCCGATCGCGCTCGAAGGCCACGACGTGGTGGCGTGCGCGCAGACCGGCACCGGCAAGACGCTGGCGTTCGCGGCGCCGATCATCGAGCGCCTGCTCAGCGAACGGCCGGGCTACGGCGATGCAGCGCGCGAGCACTACACCCGCGCGTTGATCCTGGCGCCGACGCGCGAGCTCGCGGTGCAGATCGAAGATTCGCTGGTCGGCTTGACGTATCACACCCCGGTCACATCAGCCGCTGTGTTCGGCGGCGTCGAGATGGGGCCGCAGGAGCGTGCGCTGCAAGCGGGCGTCGACATTGTCGTCGCGACCCCTGGACGGCTGATGGATCACATGCGGCACAGCAACACCGACTTCGTGCGGGTGCAGTTCCTGGTGCTCGACGAAGCCGATCGCATGATGGACATGGGCTTCTGGCCTGACGTGCAGAAGATCATGACGGCGCTGCCGCCGGATCGCCAGACGCTACTGTTCTCCGCGACGCTGCCTGGCGAAATCCAGCGGATGGCGAAAGAGATGTTGAAGACGCCGCGCTACGTCCAGGTCGGCGCGAAGGGCGGCGCGGCGCGGACGATCGATCACCAGATGGTGAAGGTCGAGACCGGCGAAAAGATCGACTGGCTGGCGAACTTCGCGAAGCGTGAAGCGGATGGCCCGGTGCTGGTGTTCGTTCGCACCAAGATCGGCGCCGATCGCGTGACGCGTCACCTCGTCGCCAAGAGCATCAAGGCGGCGGCCCTGCATGCCGATCGCTCGCAGCAGGAACGGTTGTCGGCGATGGAGGGCTTCCGCTCGGGCAAGCATCCGGTGCTGGTGGCGACCGACATTGCGGCGCGCGGCCTGGACGTCGAGGGCATCGCCCACGTGGTTAATTTCGAAGTACCCGATTCGCCCGAGACCTACGTCCACCGTGTCGGACGCACCGGCCGCTCCGGCGCATCGGGTCACGCGGTGACCTTGGTTTCATCGCATGAACAGCGGTCGTGGACCGCCGTGGAGACTGCACTTGGAATTACCTCCCGATAATTCAGCGCCTCCGGGCAATCCGGCGCCGCCCGACACCCCCCCGTCGGTGGTTCGGTTCCTGTCGTGCCGCTGGCGCAAGCCGACGGAAGACGGCATTCCGGATCACTGCACGCATCGTGACGTCCTGCCGATGGCCGGCAAGGAAGGCTTCAGACCCGACTCGTGGTGCGCGGACTGCTCGTTGTACAAAGCGAAGCGCATGCCCAGGAAGCGCGAAGAACCACAACAGAACATGGGCAACCCGAACGCCAATAACGGCGACTGGCGATTTCGATACTAGAACGAGCTGATTGCTATGGGCGCTGATGGCAATACTTGCTGCCCTTACAATGCGTCGGCACGAACAGCTCCCCCTGGATCATCCAGCGGCCGTCGATCTTCCTCCACTGGGCCTGATACGTCCCGCCGATCTCCAACGCACCGTCCGGCTCGGTCCACTTGCTCGTCCACTCGCCGCGTTCGGAGGCGACGTTCCACGCCGCATACACCTCGATGGTCACCGGCGTGCGGACGTAAAGCGTATCCGGGCGATTTTTGAACTGCGCGGCCATGCGCTCGCGGTTGGCGTTCTTCCCGGCGGCTTGCGCGCTGGTCGACGACACAACGTGCACATCGTCCAGCCATATGCCGGCGATGCCGTCGAGGTCGTGCCTGGCGATCGCGGCGTTCGAGCTCTCGCGCGCGGCGCGAATCAACTGATCATCGGGATGTTGTAGAGCGTTCGACAGGAAAACCAAAAGCAAGAGGCCAGGCACATGCGCAGTGGCCCGGTTAGTCGGAGAATTCCTTGGCCAGCTCGACCCACTCGCCTTGCGGGGCGAGGCGCTCGTAAGCCTTCCAGTGCGCGCGGGCATCAATCGAGCGGCCCATCTTCTCGAGGGTGACGGCGAGATAGAAGTGCGCGTCGGCGTAGCCGTTATTGAGTGCCAGCGCAATGCGATACGACGCTTCCGCCTCGGCGTAACGCCCGTGGTCGTGATGAATGTTCCCGAGATTGAAATGCGGCTCGAAATACGAGTCGTCCAGGGAAATCGCTCGCTCGTAGAGCGCCTGCGCCTCGGCCAGCTCGTCACGGGAATAGCGAATGTTGGCGAGGTTGATCAACGCGGCGACCAGGTCGGGATCTTCTTCGAGCGCGCGGTGATAGGCCTTGACCGCTTCGTCCGTGCGCTCGGGAGTTCCATCGTCCAACAGCGAGCCCATCAAGAAATACTGTTCGGCTGAGCTAATCGCACCGAACGCGCCCGTGCCTATGGTGCTCAAGGTGCCTGGGGTGCCCAACGGGATGGCCCCCTGCGTGCCTGATGCATCGGTGCCAAACGGTTGCGGGGCTCGCGGCTTCAGCTCGAGAATCCGTGCCGGATGCGCGTCGAGCCGGAAATCAAATGTCAGCTGGCCGGCCCGCGAAGATTGCAGCGTCCGCACCACGGCCCGGAATGGCGTGCCCTGCTGCAGCTCCCCGGCGATCTGGCGAAGCGCAGTGAGGTCAGAGAAACCGTACAGCCGCTCGCTCGCGGCGGATAGCGGTTTCACGAGGCCGCACTTCTCGAGGTAGCGGAGGTGATCGAGCCGAACGGATGGATACATCGCGAGAATGTCGCGATGGCCGTAGCGCTTGCCGCGCTCGGTGTCGGATGCAGCGGCGATCGCGGGATCGCGGCGAGGCGTATCCTTCGGATCGAATGGCGAATCAGGCATTCAGATCGATATGAACATACAACAAGAACTGGTCCCGGCAACAAGTAATCCATCACCATCTTCGTGACATAAATGTGCGAGCGCTGACAGATATGTGACGCCGGGCGGACCGTGCTCGGTCATTCCAGTGCGCGCGCGAAGGCCTCCGCCGAGGGGAAGCGGTTCGCCGGCGTGGCGTCGATCGCTGTCAGGATGCTGTCGCGCGCCGACTGAGGCATGGCCGGCTGAGGTGACTGCGGCTTCACTTGCAGCATCTGGCCGAGCAGTTCCGGCAGGGACGCCGCCTTGAACGGTATTGCACCCGTCACCATCTGGTAAGCGAGTACACCCAGCGTGAACACGTCGGCTCGGGCGTCTGGCGCTCCACCCATCAGGACTTCGGGAGCGACGTACGGCAATTCGTTTTCGCTGGCCTCCTGGCCGCGCAGCTCCTGCTCGCGCATGGTCGCGAGAACATCCTGAACGGACTTGATCCCGGCCGAGGAGATCACGATGCGCTCATCCGATCCGGGCGCGCGCGCGATGCGAATCATGTCGGGGTTGACGCCGCAGATGAATCCGCCGCGAGCGTTCAGCGCGGACGTCGCGCCGAGCGCCTGGGTCAGCAGGTTCACGGCCTTCGGCCAAGGCATCGGGCCCGACTCGGCCATCGCCTGTCGGAGACTTGGGCCCTCGATGAGATCGGTAACGAGATAGATACTGCGATCGTCCTCGCCGAAATCGCGGACCTGAAGCAGGCTCGGATGGGCCACCTGAAGCGTGCGGGCCTCGAGAAGAAACCGCGCCCGGACGGCGTCCCAATGCGGCTGGTCGTCGCGCTTGAGCACGCGAATCGCGACCGGGATGCCGAGCGCCCGATGCGTGCCGCGATACACCAGGCTGCCCAGCCGCCCTCGACCGACCAGTCCACCAAGCTCATAGCGTGACAGCAAGCCGGTTTCAACGGCCGACGGGGCGGCGGACGACAACTGTCCGGCCGCGGCGCGCAGCGCGTCGATGAATGACGTCACCGACGGCCATCGATCGGCGACCTCTTTACTGAGCGCCTTCATCACCGCATCGTCAACGGCCGCGGGCAGTCCGCTGCGGCGAGTCGAGGGACGAGCCGGGCTCCCGGTCAGCGTCTGCGTGATTAGCGTTGCCTGATTGGCGGCCTCGAAGGGACGGCCTCCGGTCAGCATCTCGTAGGCGATGACACCGAGCGCATACACATCCGCCGCCGCGGTTACGTCCTCACCGCGCAGCTGTTCCGGGGCTGCATACGCCAGCGTGCCGAGAAACATGGCCGGGTCGGTCAACCGCGTCTGATCGGTCGTGGCCTTCATCAGCGCCAGGCCGAAGTCGATCACCTTGTAGACGCGCTCGCCCGATTCGTAGCGGTGCGCGACGATGTTGGCCGGCTTCAGGTCGCGATGCGTGATGTCGCGATCGTGCGCGAGCTGAAGCGCGCCGGCGACCCGCTGGAGGATCGCGATGACGCGCTCCGGGGCCATCGGCGCCTCGAGATTGATTTCCTCGCGCAGGCTCGGGCCGCTCAGCAGCTCCATCACCATGTACGGCTGATTGCCGCTGTCGAATCCGAAGTCGAGCAGGCCGACGATGTTGGGATGGCGCAGCTGCGCGCAGGCGCGGCTTTCGCGGAGAAAGCGGTCGCGTGATTCCGGCGGCGTGTCTGGCGTGGCCCGCATCACCTTGATGGCGACATCGTCGCCAAGATGGATGCGGCGGGCGCGATAGACGTGACCCATGCCGCCGGATCCGACGGCGCCGATGATCTCGTAACGGCCGTCGATCCGTGTCCCCGGCGAAAGCACGCAACAAGCTTACACGCGAATTCGCGGGCGCTCGACGCGGCTCGATCACGGTGTTGCTGCGCGGCGATAGACGACGAACGACGCGTCACCGGATGGTTCGCGGATCTCTGCGACGCGCTCCCAATCGCCTGCCGACAGGCGAACGAGCCACTGCTCGCCGGCCCCGGCGATCAACCAGCTGCGTTGACCGACGGTGTCGAGATCGAGCGTCTCGCCGTCGATCAGCAGTGGTGATTCCGGCGCGGCGCGACCGCCGATCACCTGTGAGTAGAAACGCGAGTACGAATCGGCGTACGGCACTTGGCGGCTGATCAGCAGCGGTTCACCGGCGGCGCCACGCTCGAAGACGACCGCCAGCGCGCCCCTGATGTTCTGGCCGAACCACACCGCCGACGATTCGCGATACCGTCCCATGTAGTCGCGGTAAAAGCTCGCAAACTGGATTGGCACGCTCGCAATCAGCAGGACCGCGAGGGTGCGTCGCCACGCTGCGCGCGACGACCACAGCCACTCGACGCCATACACGGCGACCAGCGCGCCGAACGGCAGCACGAACATCGCGCGGTAGCGGTTGAGATCGAGTGTGCCGGTCGCCACGGCAGCGAGCGGACCCGTGACGAATCCGGCGACGATGATCCGTTCGAACCGCGAACCGTTCACGAGCCGCATGATCCCGAGGGGCAACAACAGCGCGAACGCCGCGGGAAAAAAGCCGGCGGAACGGGTTGAATTGGTGAGGCTGCTGTCACCTGACAGAAACATGAAATCCGGATTGAAGTATTGCCACCAGGCGCTCAGTCGCGCGCGCAGACCGGCCACCGACCACACCGGCGCGGCTTGGACACTCGCCTAATCATCGAACCGATAAGCGTGGATCAAGTCCGCATAGCGCTCGGGGTATGCGACATGCCAGAGAGCGATTGGCACCAAGACGATCGCGAAGCCACCGGCGATCCACGCCAGCAGGCGTGGCGAGCGCCATGCGCGGGTGAACCAAACAGTCATCGCCAGGTAGAGAGGCATCATCAAGACACCGGCGAGATAACCGTAGATCCCCAACCCGAGTGACGCCGCCCCAGCAAACAGCAGCCAGGGCCTTGGCTTGACGTCATATTCAAATAGCGCCAGCAACCACAGCAGCACGAACGGCAGGGGGTAGATCACGCTCAATGCGAGGCGGCTATGGATGAACAAGCCTGGCGAGAGCGCCAGAAACGCCGCCGCCACGATCGGGCTCCACGCCCGCGGTGACAGTCGTGCGTGGAGCACCAGAAGCAGCACGACGATCAGCACGCCGACCAGCGCCGTCGGCAGGCGGACAGCGGCATCGGACAGCGGCAGGACGGTGAGTCCGAGTGCGGTGACGTAAATCATCACCGGATCGCGCCCGGCCGTGAACTCCGGCTCCGCGAAGTAGACCGGTAACAGCCGGCCATTGAGATCGCGGCCCGTCTGTGCGACGGCGATCGATTGCAGCGAGAAATTGACCTCATCGTGGGTCAGATAGATTGGCGCGTGGGAGAGCCGCGTGGCGTAGACGGCAGCGGCAGCCAGTCCCACCAGCAGCGCTGCGACGACCAGTACCCGGCCCGGAGCATCGCCATCTAATATGTCAGAATCGAATGAAGCGTATGAATGGGACCGGCCACGGCATCGTGCTTTACGACGGAAGGTGCCTGTTCTGCCATGGCTCGATGCGCTTTATTGCCCTACACGACAAGGCGGGCTATTTCCGCTTTGGCGCCGCCCAGGACGCCCGGGCGCAGCCGTTGCTCGACGGGCACGGGCTCGGCGACATTACGGCGACGACGATCGTCCTGATCGAACACGACAAGGTCTACCTGCGTTCGACGGCGGCATTGCGGATAGCGCGCCGGCTCGGGCTGCCGTGGAGCCTGATGTCGGTGTTCCTGATCGTGCCACGCGCGCTCCGCGACCTGATCTACGACATCGTCTCCAAGCTGCGCTACCGCATCGCCGGCACCACGGACAGTTGCGAAGTTCCCTCCGAAGCGATCCGTCAACGGATGATCTGACGGCTGGACGCCGCTGAACGGCGCCAGTCCGCGGCTGCCACGATCGTGACCGCCACGAACATGAACAGCAACGGCTGCACCGTGGTGGTGTAGCGCATGTTGGTCAGCACGAAGGAGATCGTCGCGGGTATGTAGAGAATCAGCAACACCGGGAGATCGACAGCGTAGCCGCGCCGCCATCCCAGGAACGCCCCCACTACCGCCAACCCGAGATAGATCGACGACAGCAGCGTTCCGCCGGCATAGATCAGCCGGCTGCGATTGAACTGCTGCGCGGTGCCGCGATCGTCGGTTCCCAGGATCACGAACAGCCGCACGCCGCGATAGAGCACGCTCCACATGAAATCAACCGGGCCGCGGCGAATGTTGTCCAGCGCGAGGGCGACGTAGCGCTGCTGCTCATGCGGCTGGACGCGGTAATACGCGCGATTGATGGCAATCTCGCCGGGTCCCAGGCACTGGATCTCGAGCGGCAGCCGCGGCTCGGGATCGGGTTGCGTGAAGCGGAATCGGCCGGCCATCAGGTTCTCGGCGGTGCCGATGCGTACCTCGAGGTCGGTGAGCTCGTCGTTCCATTGACGCGGCACGACCAGTTCGGAGCCGTCGGCGAAGCGGGCCGCAGCGCGCTCAGGGCCAACCACCAGCTCGCGCAAACGGTTGGTCGGCGGCTCCCCGCGATCCATCCCGCCCAGCATCAGTTGCAGCTTGGCCTGCAGATCGCGTAGGTCGAGAACGCCATCGCCATCGTGATCCAGCTTGGCGGCGCCGCGCACCGGTTCGGACCACGCGATGTGGCGAATCAGCCGGACCGCGTCAAAGATATCGAGCAGGGCATCGTCGACATCCAGATCGGCGGTGTGACGATCGCTGACGAAGTAGACCAGGGGATCCGCCGGACCGCCCGCGGGGGTCAGGTGCGTCGAGGGGTCGATACCTGGAGGCCACTTCACTTCGACGTAGTAATAGAGCCGCGCATCGCGGCCGACTGCAGGGATGCTACCGACGTAGTGACGCTCGGCACCAGGGACCATCGCGACTGTGCTGAACGCCCCCCGGTCGAGACGGTAGTGCAGGTTGACGGCTTCCGGCGCGCCCGGCGCGCAATTCATCCAGACGTCGAATTCGATCGGCACATGCTGCAGGCTGGTGTAGTCGAACGGCGAGGTGGCGAACACACTACGTGGATTGTGCGCGCGGCTCTCGATATATGGGCCGGTTTGCAGCGTGCCGTACCAGAGCTGAATGCCGCCGTGCGTGCTGGTCGGCAGGAACTGGCGGCTCAACTCGTAGTTGCGAACGACCCACGGCACCAGCAGCACGACCGCGGTCAGCGCAAGGGCGGCGCCCTGCCGCACGCGCACCCAGGTGCGCGGCCCCAACAGCCAGTTCAAAGCGGCGAGCACAAACGGGAGCAACACCAGGTTCGGCCGGAACTGCGCGGCCACGCCGGCGAGGACGCCGGCGATCACAAACCAGCGATCGCGATTGACGTGCCGGCCGTGCACGTAGGCCAGCAGCATGGCCATGAACATCGCCGTCGACAGTGAATCGGTCGACTCCGTCGACACGTACACGGTATTGAAGGACAGCACCGCGACCAGCACGGTCGCCACCGCGGCAACACGGCGATCGAAGGCGCGGACCGCGTAGAAGTAGACCAGCGGCGGGATCGCCGCATTGACCAGGGCCTGCACGATCAACGCCGGCAGCGGCGTTGGGCCGAACAGCCAGTAGAACGGCGCCAGATAGTAGGCGTAGCCCCAGGGCACGTCGAATGTCTGGAACGATCCGCCGTTAGCGAGTTCAACCGCGAGCTGGTGGTACTGATCGATGCCGAACCAGCCCCACGGGTGAGGCGCCCACACGAAAATGAACACCAGTCCCATCGCCAGCGTCACTAACGCACCAACCAGCGGCAGGGGGCGCCACGAGGCGAGACGATCGATCACCGCGTTCATCGCTGCAGCACCGAAAGTGAATGCGTCCGATCGGGTTCTTCAATCGCAGCGACGCGCGTAAAGCCAGCATCGAGAAATCGGCGCTCCTCGCCGGCACGGCACAGGACCAGGCTGCCCGGGCCGATCACCGCCAGGTCGTGGCGCTCCGCATCGATGTAGTGGGTCTGCCGGCTCAATTCAGGACGTCCAAACCGATCGAGATAGAACGGCCAGTAATAGTCGGCCCATTGCAGGCTCTGCGAGATCCACACCGGGCTGCCGGCGCCTGCGCGACGGATAATCTCCTCCATCGCGTCGCGCATGTTGTATTCGAACCACGCGTACGACCGCACGCGATAGTCCCCGAAGTAGTCGCGATAGAACGCCGCGAACTGCAGCGGCATGGCTGCGATCAGGACGATGACGGCCCATCGCCACACCCGGCCGCGACGCTGCCACATCCACTGCGCTCCGGCGGCCGCGATCACCGCGGCGACCGGTAACAACATCAACGCGCGATTGATGCGATAGCGCTCGGCCACGACGACCGCGGCGGCGGGAGCCACCGCGAACAACGCGAGTACCAAGATCCGCGCTCGTCCCTTCATGAACAGCAGCGCCGCAATCCCGGCGGGGACGAGGACCATCATCGGCAACAGGAACACGCCGGTGTAGCGCGTGCCATTCAGCAAGCCGGTGTCGCCGGCAAAGAACAGGAACGATGGATTGAAGTAATCCCAATAGACCGCGGCCCGCTCGGCGACGCTGGTCGGCGCGATCAGCTCACGCGCGCCTTCGGCGGCATTGAGCATGCGCGAATCGTACAACGCGTACATGCGTATCTGATTCGCATACTGACCCGGATGCGTGACGTGCCAGGCGACAAACGGCAGCGCCGGCACGACGAATCCAGCGATGGCGACGACGTAGAGGCCCCAGTCGTGGCGACTCCTGCCCAGTGCCAACCACAACACGGTCAGAGCCACGCAGATCGGCGCGGTAATCAGCGCGCCGATATACGTGTACAGGCTCAATCCTAGAAAGGCGGTGGCGATGAACAGGCGCTTCGCATTGGTGCCGGGATCATCCGTCACGAGGAGGAGCAGCCACGCCAGCACGCAGGCGACGACATACAGGTGATCGGTGCCGAGCCGGCTATGAATGAAATGTGCCGGTGTCAACAACAACAGCGCGGCTGCGGCCGCGCCGAACCGCTCGCTGTTCAGCAGCCGACGCGCGATTAGGTAGACGAGCCAGACGCACAGCAACCCGACCAGCACGCTCGGCAGCCGGACCGCTGTTTCCGAGAGCGGCAGCACCTTCAGGAACGCCGCGGTCAGGTAGATGTTGGCCGGCGTGGCATAGAAGGTGCCTGTCACCGGAATCGAGATCGGCAGGAACTGGCCGCTGAGATCGCGTCCGGTGGCGGCGATTGAATACGCGTTGCGCGCGTAGATGACCTCGTCGTGGGTCAGGTAAATCGGCGATCGATCCAGGGCGATGCCGTAGACCACCGCGGCGAGGACCGCGACCGCGGCGCCGAGCCATATTCGTTGCGCCTTAAACACGCGCGACCCGCATCACGTCACCGTTCGATCACGACAAAGGAGACGGTCCCATCCGGTTCCGTGATTTCGCGCACCAGATGAAAATCCCGGCTGTTCAGCGCGGCCGTCGTTGCGGCCGCCATCGCCGGGTCGGTGACATTGACCAGCAGCAGGCTGCCGGGCGGCACGTTGCGGTCGAGATGCGTATAGCCGCGCGTCAACGCCAGGAGATCGAGGCGATGCGCGGCCGCCAGCTCGAATTTCCAATAGGAGTCGACCCAGCGAATCGTGTCGTCCAGGTAGACCGGCCGCTGCCCGCCCGCCGTGCGCTCGACGATCGCCGCCAGGCCGCCGCGAATATTGAACTGGAACCAGCTCGCCGCGCGGCGGCGGTAGTCTCCGAAATAGTCGGCCTGGAAGATCGCAAACTGCCAGACGGACGCCGCGATCACGACGGCGGCCGCGACGGATCTGTATGACGGCCGCACCGTCATCAGCGCCGAGAATCCGATCGCCGACAGCAGCACGCCGAACGGCACCAGCCCGAGCGCGCGATTGATCGCGCTGCCCTCGTCGAGGACGATCGCCGGCAGCGGCGCCAGCAGCAGGCCGATCAGGATCAGCACGCCCATGGACGCGGCGCGCCGCAGCACCACGATGATGCCGGCCGGCAGCAATACCAGCGACGCCAGCAGCAGCACGCCGGCGACGCGTGTGGAAAACACCAGCTGCGAGCCGCCGTTGAAAAACAGGAATGATGGGCTGAAGTATCGCCAATACAGCCCGCATCGGTCCAGCAGTCCGATCCGGTTCTCGCTCCCGAGCTCGTAGCGCGCAAAGGTATCGGCGAACACGCCGAGGTGCAGGGCGATCCACAGCACGAACAACGACACCGGCGCGGCGAAACCGGCAATCGCGTAGCGCCAGTCTCCGGCGGCCCCGTCGCGTCGCAACACCAGTAAGGTCGCGATCAGGTATGCCGGCATCAGCACGATCGCGGTGATGTAGCTGAAGAAGCCAAACCCGAGGCAGAGCCCGGCGATCGCCAGTACGCGCGGCTGCCGCCGATCGAGATAGATTGACAGCGCGTAGAGCCATCCGAGCACGAACGGAACCGGATAGATATAGTCCATCGCGAAGCGGCTGTGCATGAAGTGCGCGGGTGACAGCGCCAGCAGGATCGCCGCGACCCACCCGGCGGCGGTATCGCGCAGCATCCGGCGCGCGAGCAGGAACATCAACACCACATTGACGACGCCGACGATCACCGCCGGCGTGCGGATCGCCCACGCGGTCAACGGCGCCACCTGCAGCACCGCGGCGGTGAGATACATGATCACCGGCTGGTACCAGATCGTGCCCTTGACGCGGAATTCGTCGATCTGGAAATACAGCGGCACCAGCCGGCCGCGCAAATCCCTGCCGGTCGAGGCCAGCGCATGCGCATCCAGGCCGATGACGACTTCGTCCGGCGTCAGGTAGACCGGCGCATCGGACAGCCGGTAGGAGTACAGCGCCGCCACGGCGCCGGCCAGCAGCAGGAGCGCGAGCAGCGTCGGCCGCGTCATGGATGCGAGTCTATTGGCATGTCCGTTCGATATCGCAAGCGGGCCGTTCCTACGGAACGGCCCCAGTGGCTTCGATGAGCGCCGCTGGCGAGACTTTCCGTTGCGTTGATACGCTCCCCTAGACGTGCGCGAGCTCGGTCCGGCCGAGCAAGTGTTCGAACCACAGGTTGGACAGCTTCTCCTGGACGGTGTTCTGGCGCAGCCGCGCGTGCAGGTTGTTGAAGTCGACGCGGTCGAGTTCCTGGTCCTGGTTGTAGCAGGAGAAGATGAACTCCTCCTTGCCGGTCTCCGGATCGACGTGGCGCTGCAGGCACTGCGCGCACACCTCTTTCATCATGCACTGCATCGGCGAATTGATACTGCCAATGCCGACGTGGCTCGGATCGAGATGCGCCTGCAGCACGCCATGCCGCGCGAGGCGCACGGCGTTCATCATGCGATCGGAGCCGATCGCGATGATGCGCGACACATCCTTCAGCGGCACGGTCGGCGGACCGAACTTGCCTTCCGCATAGGCCACCATCGCCTGGACGATGTTGCCGCGGAAGTGATGATCCTGCACGCGGTGCGGCTCGATCGCGTCTCCGGTGTCGCTCGACCAGATCACCTGGTCGGTGCCGGCTTCGATGTCTTCGCGCTTGAACAGATCGGCGCCGTTCTTGTAACCCGCGAAATACAGCACGCGATTCCCCTGCGCCTTGAGTGCCTTGGCGATCGAGAACAACACGGCGTTGCCGAGCCCGCCGCCGGCAAGCAGCACCGCGGATTTTTCGGGGATCTCGGTCGGCGTGCCGGTCGGTCCCATCACCACCACCGGTTCGCCGGGTTGGAGAAACGCGCACAGCCGGCTCGACACGCCCATCTCCAGCGTGATCAGCGAGAGCAGGCCCTTTTCGGGATCGACCCACGCGCCGGTGAGGGCGATGCCTTCCATCAGCATCGACGCCACGTGGTCATCGACGCGCACGTGCGGGCTGAGGCGCTCGAAATTCTGCAGCCGGTAGAACTGGCCCGGATTGAAGTGCCGCGCCGCCGCCGGCGCACGCACGATCACTTCGACGATCTGCGGCGTCAGGCGGACCACCCGCTCAACCCGCGCCCGCAGCTGATCGTCGAGACTAGCGACCAGCGATCGCCACGCGTCTTCGCGCTGCGGCTGCTCGGCAGGATCGAGCGCCGATATCTCCTCGGCGAACAAGGCCGCCACGTGCGGATAGCCATGCTTCGCGGACGCCATCGCCTTGACGACGTTGCCGTTGTAGCGCGGGTGGTTGTCGCCGTAGTAGGTGACGAACTTGCCGCCGGTGTTGTGCGAGGTGAAGAATCCGTCTGCGTCCGGCTCAAGTAAAAACTGGCCGCCGGTCTTGACGGCCTTGAAGCCCTTGAAGAACTTCTGCTTGTTGTCGAGCGAGAACGAGCCGGGATGTTCCTTCTCGTAGGTGACGTTTGGCACCGTGCCGGCGGCGACCAGCACGGTCCTCGCCGGCAGCTCGATGCGCGAGCCGTCGGCGCGCGTGAACACCATCGCTTTGAGGTGGCCGAATTCGTCCGGGACCGCTTCGACCGGGTTCATGTTCTCGGTGACCGAGATGCCCTCCTGCAGGGCGAGCGCGACTTCTTCGTGGTTGAGGCGATACGCCGGCGCATCCTGCAGCCGCCTGCGGTACGCAAGCGTCACGCCGCCCCAGCCGCGGATCATGTCGATGAAATTCGGGACCTCGCCCGCCGCGTTCGCGCGCGCGCGCTCGGCCTTCACCGCCCGGCCATGCGAGCAGAACTCATCGAGGATGATGAGCTCTTCCGCATCCATCATGCCGCGCACCCGGGCCTCGCCGAACTGCCCGACCAGGCTGTCGAAGCGGTTGAGAATCTTCTCCGCCTGGATCGGGTAGTAGGCCATCAACTCCGTCGCGGTGTCGACGCCGGTCAGGCCGCCGCCGATCACCACCGCGGGCAGGCGTGCCTGCAGGTTGGACAGCGCGTCGGTCTTGAACGCGCCGGTCAGCTGCAGCCCCATCAGGAAGTCGCTCGCCTTGCGGATGCCGCGGACCAGGTTGTTCTTGATGTCGATGATCGTCGGCCGGCCGGCGCCGGCGGCGATCGCGATGTGATCGATCCCGACCGACCACGCTTCGTCGATCGGCAGCGCGCCGCCGAACCGCACGCCGCCATAAATCTTCAGCTTGTCGCGCCGCGCCAGCGTGAGATGGATGAGCGTGAGGAAGTTCTTGTCCCATCGCACGGTGATGCCGTACTCGGACACGCCGCCGAAGCCTTCGAGGACGCGCTCGTCGAGCGGACGATAGATCTCGCTCCAGTCACGGATCGGCCGCGGAGCGGCCAACTTGGTGCCGGTGATGTCATCGGGGAGCGGCTCGATCTTCAAGCCGTCGATCGCCACCACGCCGAAGCCCTCGTTCAGCAGGTAGTGCGCCAGCGTGTAGCCGGCGGGACCAAGGCCCACCACCAGCACGTTCTTGCCGTTGTACTCGAGCGCGTAGGGGCGCTGGATGTTGAGCGGGTTCCAGCGCGTCAACAGCCCGTAGATCTCGACGCCCCACGGCATGTTGAGCACGTCGGTCAGCACGCCGGTTTCGATCTGCGGAATGTTGACCGGCTCCTGCTTCTGGTAGATGCAGGACTTCATGCAGTCGTTGCAGATGCGATGCCCGGTGCCAGGGCACATCGGGTTGTCGACGGTGACGATCGCCAGAGCGCCGATCGCGTCGCCGCGCTTGCGCACGGTGTGCATCTCCGAGATCTTCTCGTCGAGCGGGCAGCCGGCAAGCGGGATCCCGAGCGGGTTGGTCGCGACCTTCCCTTCCTTGTCGCGGATGCCCTTCGAGCAGGTGTCCTTGTCGCGCTCGTGGCACAGCACGCAGTAGTGAATCTCGCTCAGCACCTCGCGGCGCGTGAAGCGATTGTCGGTCAGCTTGAACCCGTCTCGGCGGCGCAGCCGTTCGTCGGGGCCGACGATCTCTTCCGGCAGCGCGGCCTTCGGGCGCCGGATCTGGACGAGATGGTCGTAGTCGAGATTCTCAGGGAACCGGAACACTACCCACCCGCGATAACGGGCATCGTGAACGTGCGCGGCGCACCAGCGCTTCAGGGATTCGATCTCGGCGGCGACCGCCGTCTTGTCGGCCGCTTCGCGATCGAGCAGCGAGCAGCCGTAGGCGGCGAGCCGCATTTCCTGATCGTGATCCGTGCCGGTCCGGCTGATGCTCGATACCACAGGAGTATTGGGGTCGGCTCCTAAATGCGCATTCAGTATGACTTCGGCCAACGCGTGGTCTTCCGCAGTGGCCTCGACATGCGCGCCGCCCTTGAGCAGCGGCAGGGCGCGGCGGCGGACGAAGTCGATCTTGAAGCGGAACAGGATGTCGTAGGCCCGGGTCGCGGCGACCAGCGCGTCGACGTCATGGCCGACGGCAAACAGCGCGCTGACGAACCGGCTGACATGCGGCGCCATGGCGACAACGATGTTGCCGCGCGCGATCGGGCTCAGCGATTCGGGGACCTCGCGGTACTGCTGCCACTGCGCCCACAGTTCGGGCTCGACGGCTGTGACCTGATCGACGAAGCGGCCGTAGAGATCGCGCAGACGCGCGGGTTGGTGCAAGTCGGCGAACGTAAAACCGGCGATGCCCAGGGAGGTATTCGATGGCATGGACAATCAATAATTATACCCGCTGTGGTACGATCCAAGGCTCGGACCATGACCATCAAACTAAACGGCGACCCGCATGAGCTGCATGCCCCGCTCAGCGTCAGCGCACTCCTGGCGCAGCTCGAGATCGACGCCCGCCGCGTCGCGGTCGAACTGAACCTCGCCGTCGTCAAGAAGGCGGCCTACGATTCGTCCGTCATCGAGGAAGGCGACGAAGTTGAGATTGTCAACTTCGTCGGCGGCGGCTAGTGCGCGAAGGCCTGACGATTGCCGGTCGCACGTTCACGTCGCGCCTGATCGTCGGCACCGGCAAGTATCCGTCGCACGCGATCATGAAGGCGGCGCATCTGGCATCGGGCGCGGACATGGTGACGGTCGCCGTGCGTCGCGTCGACATCTCCCGCAAGACCGAATCGCTGCTCGATTACATCGACACCTCGCAGATCTTCCTGCTGCCCAACACCGCCGCCTGCTACACCGCCGACGACGCGATTCGCACCGCACGGCTGGGACGCGAAGCCGGCATGTCGAACTGGGTGAAGCTCGAGGTAATCGGTGACGAACAAACGCTGTTCCCCGACAACGAGGGATTGCTCGAAGCGACCCGCGTGCTCGTCAAGGAAGGCTTCGTCGTCTTGCCTTACACCAACGATGATCCGGTGATGTGCCGCAAGCTCGCCGACGCCGGCGCCGCCGCAGTGATGCCGCTGGGCGCGCCGATTGGCTCCGGCCTCGGGATCCAGAATCCCAATAACATCCGCATCATCAAGGAACAGGCGACCGTGCCGGTGATCGTCGATGCGGGCGTTGGCACGGCCTCCGACGCGGCGGTGGCGATGGAGCTGGGCGCCGACGGCGTGCTGATGAACACCGCCATCGCCGGCGCCGACGACCCGGTCATGATGGCAGGGGCGATGAAGCTGGCGGTTGAAGCGGGCCGTATGGCTTACCTGGCGGGGAGAATTCCGCGCAAGTCGTACGCGAGCGCGAGCAGTCCGCTCGACGGCGTCATCGGAAGTCGGGCCAGGTAGCGTCTTTTTCCGAGATCACGGCCGGCGCGAACGGCCAGTCGATCGCGAACGCCGGATCGTTCCAGCGCACCCCTGACTCAGACGACGGCGCCCACGGTGTCGACGCATGGTAATACGCCTCGGTGTCGTCGACGAGCGTGATGTAACCATGCGCGACGCCTTCGGGCATGTACAGCAGCCGCCGATTGTCGGCAGTGAGTTCCACCGCATCCCATCGCTTGAAGGCCGGTGACTCGGGGCGCAGATCGACGATCACGTCGAGCAGCGCACCGCGAGTCGCCCTGACGATTTTCGCCTGAGCGTGCGGCGCCTGCTGGTAATGCATCCCGCGAAGGGTTCCGCGCTTGTGATTGAAGGCGAGGTTGCACTGGGCCAGCGCGGGGTTCATGCCGCGCTCGCTCAGTTCATTGGGCAGCCACGTCATCGCGAAGAACCCGCGCGGGTCGTGGATCGGAGAGATATCGATGATCCACGCGCCGGGAATCCGCGACGGCGTGTATTGCATTACAGCCGGACGACGTTCTTGCTGGTCACGCCCTTCAGCGAGTTGCGGGTATCAACCAGCAGCTCGAAGTTCTTCACCATCGCCGTGTAATCGAACACCTTGTGATCGGTGACGATCACGCCGCAGTCGATGCCCTCGTGCATCGACGGCTCGTCGAGGCTCTTGAGATCGAGATGCGCGTGCTTGAATTCCGGCACGTAAGGGTCGGTGTAGGTGACGATCGCGCCGCGATGCGCCAGCAGCTCGAGGATTTCCAGCGCCGGCGACTCGCGCAGGTCGTTGACATCGCGCTTGTAGGCGACGCCGATGACGTGCACGCGTGAGCCATTGACCGATTTCTTCTGTGAGTTCAGGGCATCGATAATCCGCTGCACCACGAATTCCGGCATGGCGCCGTTGACGACGCCGGCCAGCTCGATGAAGCGCGCTTCGAAGTTGTACTGCTTCGCCTTCCACGACAGGTAGAACGGATCGATCGGGATGCAGTGCCCGCCCAGGCCCGGGCCCGGATAGAACGGCATGAACCCGAACGGCTTGGTCTTGGCCGCATCGATCACTTCCCACACGTCGAGGCCCATGCGATGGCACATCAGCGCCAGCTCGTTGACCAGGCCGATGTTGACCGCGCGGAAGGTGTTCTCGAGCAGCTTCACCATTTCGGCGACGCTCGGCGAACTCACCGGCACCACCGTGTCCATCACCTGACCGTAGAACGCCACCGCCGCGCGCGTGCTGTCTTCGTTGATGCCGCCAACGACCTTCGGAATGTTCTTGGTCTGGTAATGCGGATTGCCCGGGTCGACACGCTCGGGTGAAAACGCGAGGTAGAAGTCCACGCCCGGCTCAAAGCCCTTGGCCGCGAGAATCGGCTGCACGACCTCGACGGTCGTCCCCGGATAGGTCGTCGACTCGAGGATGATCAGCTGGCCCTTCTTCAAGATCGCGGCAACCGCGTCCACGGCCTGGACGACGTAAGTCATGTCCGGGTCCTTGGTCTTACGGAGCGGGGTCGGCACGCAGATGTCGATGATGTCCGTTTCGGCCAGCCGCGTCGGGTCGGTGGTGGCGACGAACTTGCCGTTCTTCACCACTTCGGCGAGATGGTCTGACGAAACGTCAGGGATGTAGCTGCGGCCGGCCGACAACTCGGCGACCTTGCGCTCATCGACGTCGTAGCCGATCACGCCGTAGCCGGCCCGCGCGAACTCTACCGCGAGCGGCAGTCCGACGTAGCCGAGTCCGATCACTCCTAACTTCGCATGCTTGCCTTCGATCTTCTTGAGCAATTCCATTCGTGTGTTATCCGCGGTAAAAAGTTCGAATTTCGTTTACGACAGCCGACTGTTGCGCATCGGTCAATTCAGGATAGATCGGCAACGCCAGCGAATCGCCGGCCGCGGCCTCGGCAATTGGGAAGGCGCCCTTTTTGTAGCCCAGATCGGCAAAGCAGTCCTGCAGGTGGAAGGGTACCGGATAGTACACCTCGGTGCCGACGCGCGCGGCATCGAGGTGCGCGCGCAGCCGGTCGCGTTCCGGCACGCGAATCACAAACTGGTTGTAGATATGGGTGCGATCCGGCGCTTCGACCGGCAACACCACTTCGCCGAGGCCGGCCTCGGCAAACAGTTTCCGGTAGCGGACGGCGTTCGCGCGGCGGCCGTCGCTCCAGCCGGCGAGTTTGGGGAGCTTGACGCGGAGCACCGCGGCCTGCATCGCATCGAGGCGGAAGTTGGCGCCGACGAGGTGGTGGTGATACTTCGGTTCCATCCCGTGCGTGCGAATCAGCCGCAGCTTCTTTGCCAGCGACGCGTCGTTGGCCGTTACGAAGCCCGCGTCGCCGAACGCGCCGAGATTCTTGCTTGGGAAAAACGAGAAGCAACCGATCGCGCCGATCGTGCCGACAGGCTTGCCCTGATACAGGCAGCCGATGGCTTGCGCCGCATCCTCGATCACCGCGATGCCGCGCTGGTTGGCGGCCTCGACCAGTGGCGCCATGTCTGCCGCCTGGCCGAACAGGTGCACGGGGATGATCGCCTTGGTGCGGGGGGTGATCGCGGCGATCGCGGCTGCAGTGTTGATGTTGAACGTGCCGGGCTCGGAATCCACCAGCACCGGCCTGGCACCGACACGCACGACGCAACCTGCCGTGGCGAAGAACGAATAGGTCGGCGTAATCACTTCGTCGCCGGGGCCGATGTCGAGCGCCATCAGCGCGGCCAGCACCGCGTCGGTCCCGGACGACAGGCCGATCGCATGGGGGTATCCGAGGGTGTCGCAGAGCTCGCCCTCGAGTCCTTCGACCTCGGGGCCGCCAATGAAGCGCTGGCTATCGCAGACGCGCGTCACCGCATCAAGCAGCGCCTGGCGCAGCGGTGTGTACTGCGCGTGGAGGTCGAGCAACGGGACTGTCACAAACAGCCTATGGTACACGCGCCGGCACCGCTGAAGCAACCTACGCTGGCGGTAGAATGACCCACATTCAAGCGATTATCTGGCTCGCGTATTTTCTGCTGCCCGCGGAAGGCGGAATCGTCGACGGCGTGCCGCTCGGCCCAGCCGAAACCATTGGCGTGCTGATGGTGGCGTGGATCGCGGCGCATCGCGTCCGACTCCGCGGCGCCGGAATGGCGGCCGTCGCGATGCTCGCGGCGGCGATCGCCGCGGTATCCATTCCGGGAGAGCCCGGTCTTCACGCGCGATATTTTGCGACCGACGCGCTCGGCGGCGCTCACGAACGGAGCACGGAGTATCACGACCCGGCGTTCACCCGCATTGATCGACGACTCGATTTTGTGCCCGGCGAGCGCGATTTCCATCTGGCGTTCTTTAACGACCATGCGCGATTCAATTTCACCCAGCCCGGCCAGCCGGATCGCCGATACCTGCCCTTTGCCGTCGCCTGGAACGGATGGTGGTGGGTCGCGCCAGGCACTCACACGCTGTTCGTCGATGCGCCGGGAGCGACTGCAGAGATCGCGATCGACGGTGCGCCCGTGCTCCGCGTCGCACCCGCGACCGGCGAGCAAACGATTGACATCACGCTGAGCGGTGGATGGCATCGTCTGCACGCGACGATTGCATCGCCGTACGGCGCGTCCCGTGAATTCTCAGCCGGCGAGATCGCCAATGGCGAGCGGCACGCATTCAACGCACACGCGGTCCGCACTGAGCGGATCGACGGCCGGCAGATGATCGTCCTGCAAGCGCTCAGAATCTCGAAACCGACCGCCGATGCGCTGGTCCTGGCGTGGCTGTCGAGCGTGGCTGCACTCCTGCTGATTCGTCGCATTGGCGAGCTGTGGCAAGGCGGTGTGGCGGCGCCGCAGGCGGCGATCGCGTTGTTCATGGCCGGAGCCGTCGCCGAAGCCCTGCGGTTCGCGTGGCCCTGGGCCGGGCGCTTCATGGTCATGATTGGCGGCGACGACCCGATGACCTACGAAGCCTATGCGCGGGACATTCTGTTCAACGGCCCGCTGATGAATGGCGGCTTGCCGCCCGGCCAGGGAGAGCCTTTCTACTACCAGCCGTTCTATCCCTACTT
>Ga0136611_10000113_pt1 | contig 44867 bp, 92 predicted proteins | sample AntDrymUQ2232306_2_FD_106645 | JGI IMG/M metagenome (GOLD analysis project Ga0136611, IMG submission 106645) | Polar desert sand microbial communities from Dry Valleys, Antarctica - metaG UQ223 (23.06) | ecosystem: Environmental > Terrestrial > Soil > Desert | place: Antarctica: Dry Valley... | reverse complement strand
CGGTCTCCTGGGGTGGCAGCCGCCTGGACGTGTTCGCCCGCGGCACAGACGGCGCCCTCTGGCACCGCTGGGCGGATGACTCACAGACGGCGTGGGCCGCATGGGAGAGCCTGGCCGGCCAGGTCACCTCGTCCCCGGCTGTCGCCTCATGGGGACCCGACCGGCTCGACGTGTTTGCACGAGGTGACGGCGGCGGCCTATGGCACAAGCCGTGGGAAGGCAAGTCGTGGGGGTCATGGGCCAACCTGGGCGGGCAGATGGGTTCGGCGCCGGCCGCCGTCTCCTGGGCACCGAACCGGGTCGACGTGTTCGCCCGAGGCGCCGACGGCGCACTGTGGCAGGTGTGGTGGAACGGTACGGAGTGGTCCGGTTGGCAGCGGATTGGCGGGAAGATCACGTCGGCGCCGGCCGCCGTGTCGTCCGCCCCGGACCGCATCGACGTGTTCGCCCGCGGTGAGGACAACCAGCTGTGGCGGGCGAAGTGGGACGGCAAGGTGTGGGCCTGGGACCGGCTCGGCGGTGAGCTCACCTCGGCTCCGGCTGCCGTCGCCCGCCCCGGTGGGCGCCTCGACGTGTTCGCGGTCGGCGCCGACCGGGGGATGTGGCGGCGGTCGTGGGACGGGGAGGCTTGGGCGGCGTGGGCTCCGGCTTGGGCTACCCCGGCGGCCGGCTGATGGTGACCCGCCGCCCCGCTGTCTGGCTGGCCGTCCTCCTCGTCGCCGCCGTCCTGTCCCTGGTCCCGGGCGTGGCGGAGGCGCACAGCCGGAGGACGCCACAATCCCGCGTGGCGCCCTCCGGCCAGGTCTGGGAGCGTCTAGCGCAGTGCGAGTCGGGCGGCAACTGGCAGATCAGGGGGCGCACCTACTCGGGCGGGTTGCAGTTCAACCGTGGAACGTGGCGGTCGGTGGGCGGAACCGGGGTGGCAGCAGATGCTTCCAAGGAGGAGCAGATCGCCCGGGCCACCGTCCTGCATGCACGGCGGGGATGGTCACCCTGGCCTGGCTGCAGTCGGAGGTTGAGGCTCCGCTAGCGGGCGAGTAGGTCTGCGGCGCCGGCCCAGCCGACGTTGCAGGCCAGGTCGAGCACGGACAGGTTGGGAACGAACCCGGCCTGTCCGTGCTGCTGCGGGTAGACCGTCTCGGGCATCCGGTGGACTGCCACCTCAACGCCGGCGGCCCTGAACGCCCCCCTGTCCAGGTACTGCTCGGCCGCCGACCTGCCGGCCAGGTACACGGTGGCGTGGAGCTCCCGGGCCAGGGCCAGCATCCACGCCGACCCGGTCCCGACCTCGCAGAGCTCACGGTCGGCCAGCACCTCCCCGTCGTACCCGAGGCGAGCGAGAACCCATCGGGTGGACCGGGCGGTCAGCCCCGCCAGGCTGTCCTCGTTCTCCGGCCACCGGGACCCGGGCACGCCGACCGGGTTGAGGCCTTCGAGGACAAGGTTGAGCTCGCCGAGCACCTCGTCGGCGTGCGGCGCCTTCGCGTAGTAGAGCCGGAACGCTTTGATGTGGGCGGCTTTCCACCGGTCGTCCTCGCCGAGAGGGGTGTCGTTCAGCGGCAGCCGCTTCGCTCCGACAGGAACGACGAGGCGGTGCTCGCCCTCCGGGCCTTTGATCGAGGCGTCGGCCATGCCGGTGTGCACCTTGCCGCCGTCGGGGGTCGGCGACTTCGACGTGAACTGCGCTGTGGTTAGGAGGACGACGACGTCTGCCCGCAGGAACCGGTCGATCACGTGGAGGCGGGGAAGGTAGGTCGGCTGGGAGCAGACGACGACTGTCATCAGCCGGCCAACCCGTCGCCGGCGTACCGTGCGTAGAGGGCCCCGTAGAGGTGCCCGCCGGCCCGGAGGAGCAGGTCGAACAGCCAGTCGGGGATCAGGCGGGCGAACAGCCAGTCGACGAGAGCGGTCATCCGATGACCGCCGTGGCTGCCGCTGCGGCTGCGAGGGCCCGGCAGCGGGCGACGTCGTCCATGACGGCCAACACGCGCCGCCTCGCCTCGGGGGACAAGGCCATCTCGGGCACGTCGGCAGCGGGCCGGTAGGTGAACCCGGAGGGCAACGGCCGGCCCGGACGGTCGCTCGCGGCGCCGATCACAGGAGCATCCTGCGGGACTCGAACGCTTCGGCCCACGGCACCCCAGCCTGCGACCCCCGAAGCCGGCACAAAGCCCGGATCGCCTCCGGCGACCGTTCCGACGGGCACGGCCGGCACTGCGAAGCGTGCGCTTCCATGGCAGCCACCTTCCGGTCGACCAGGTCCTCGGTGAGGCTGATGAACACGTCGGGCCGTTGCGGCCCGTACAAAGACCAGTGGTCAGCCGAGTATTCCATCGCCCACACGAACGGGGGCCGCCACCGCCGGGTGCCGCCCGCCGGCCGCAACGCGGCGAAGCACGCTTCGGCAACCTGCCGATGATCCTGATGGGAAGCGGCCACCGCCGGCATGACAACCAGGTCGGGCTTCAGCTGCTGCACCGCACCGTCGACCTGGTCGACGAGCACGTGAAGATGCCCGCCGTCCAACGGCTCCGGCTGCGCCCCGAACCGGCAGTAGAACCTGAGCACCGACGCCGCCGCCAACAGTTCGACCCGCCGCACCTCCGACGGCTCAGCGACCACAAGCACCGTCACATCCGACCCCTGCCCCCGCAACCGGCCGATCAGCCCGCCCGCCCCCAACGTCTCATCGTCCGCATGAGGGGCGACGACCAACGCCGAACGAACCCGGTCAAGCATGAACAGCCACGGTATCAGCCGCCACCCCGACGGGTATGATAGGCGGCCACCGCCACGCGGCGACCAGCAACGACCAACGGAGGGCAACAGTGGGAACCGAACCGACCAGAGCGGAGGCCCAGAAGGTCGCCCTCCACACCCGAGTCGAGCACGACCTGACCCTGCACGCCCCAACCCCCGAAGCCGGGCTCCGCATGGACGTCCTCCGCACCCAGGCGAAGCAGCTCGCCCACCAGGCCGTCGAGATCTGCCCGTCCAGCCGGGAGCTGTCGAACGGGCTGTCCCGCCTCGAGGAGGCCCTGTTCCACTTCGTCGCCGCCCTGGCCCGCAACCCGGAACGGGTCCCGCTCGACGCCCCCGACGGCCTCGCTGTCGCCCCCGACGTGGTCGGCATGGTCGAGTCGCCCGGCCCGCCGCCCGTCGACGCCTCCGACGTGCACGTCGCTACGGGCTCCGCTCCTGGGTTCGTCGCCGGCGGGATCATCCCCGGCGTCCCGCCCGGCCTCGCCGGCCGACCGGACAGCCTGGCCCGGGTCTCCGACGTCAGCCCGGGCTCATGAAGTTCGCCGCCGCTTCGATCGCCGAGGTGTGCCACGAGGCGAACCGTGCCCTGCAGCACATCACCGCCGACCCGGCCCCCAGCCCGCCGTGGGCCGACGCCCCAGCCTGGCAGCGCACCTCCGCCGTCGAAGGCGTTACGGCGGCGCTGAGAGGGGCTACGCCCGAGCAGCTCCACGAGGAGTGGTGCGCGCTCAAGCGCCAGGATGGATGGATCTTCGGCGGCGTCAAGGACGCCGAGGCGAAGACCCACCCGTGCCTGGTCCGCTACGACCAGCTGCCGGAAGAGCAGAAGGCGAAGGACGCCGTGTTCGCCGCCATCGTCGCCGCTCTCGCAGGGCCGGTGACCTGATGGACGGCGAAGCGGTCGGCGCCCTCGCCGCCCAGAAGCTCGAGCAGGTGGCGACCGGCGACCTGAAACCCCACCCGTCCAACCCGAACAGCGGTGACGTCGGCGTGATCGCCGAGAGCATCAAGGTGAACGGCTTCTACGGTGCGATCGTCGCCCAACGGTCCACCGGGTTCATCCTCGCCGGCAACCACCGGTGGCAGGCGGCCCGGGCCATGAAACTCGACGACGTCCCCGTCTTCTGGTTGGACGTCAACGACGAGGAGGCAGCCCGGATCCTTGCCGTCGACAACCGGTCGACCCGGTTGGGCCACGACGACGAGTCGGTCCTCGTCGACCTGCTCACCCAGCTGTCGATGACCGACCTCGGTTTGGCCGGCACCGGCTACGACGGCGACGACCTCGACAAGATGCTCCGCGACGTCTCGAAGCCGGAACCGGTCGCGAAGACGAAGGTGCCGGTCGTCGTCGTCGAATGCGACTCCGACGAAGAGCAGACCAACGTCCTCAACCTGGTCCGGGCCAAAGGGTTCTCGGCCAGGGCGGAGTCACGCTGATGGCGCACCGGGACCGGCCGGAGCTGTTCATCCCAGGAACCGACGGCTACCCGGCGCCCCCCGTGGAGCGCCTCGCCTGGGACGCCACCCCTGGGGTCCCACGGGCCCTGCTCGGAACCCCCGATCACGATTCGGGAATCACGAATCGCGATTCGCCCGCACGCTGCGGCTGCCGCTGCGGCGCACAGACGGCCGCCGTGGCATGCCTGGCGCTCGTGGCGGTCGCCGCAGCCACCTGGGCGTCCTACGCCACCGGCATGTCGTCGGCCCTCGCCCGGAAGTGCACCAAGGTGCGCAGATGAGCCCCCACGCCGACGCAGACCCGGTCGCGATGCTCGCTGGCGTCCTCGGATCCCGCGGCTCACGCCTCACCCGCCTCGGGTCCGCGTACCTGGCCGCGGCCGCCGGCGTGCAGCTGGCCACCAGGGCCAGAGGGTGGGTGAGGAACCGGACCGAGTACTCGCTCAGCCTCGACGCCACCGACGAGGCCTACCTGCCAGTCCTCACCCGTGTCGCCGAACTGCTGCCCCCAGCCCGCCAACGCTCGCTCCGGCTCGTCAGCCGGCAGATCAACCACGAGACCCCCACGGTCCGAGCCCTGTACGACGGGGCCCGGTCCGCACCGATGACGATCGCCGGGCACCGGGTCACCGTCCACGTCGAACGGTCGGAGACAGCGACCTCCGCGCCGGATCAGCTGCAGCAGCAGGTGATGCTGTCACTGAAGCCGGACGCGATCCGGTTCGCCGCCTCGAACCTCGCCGGCCGCCACGCCGTGGAACGCTTCGTGGCCGACATCGCCGCCCAAGCCGGGATCCGGAAGCCCCGCTTCAGGATGGCTGCCCGATGGGGCGGCTGGGACGACCGGGATGACGTCCCGGCCCGCCGCTTCGAGACGGTGATCCTGAAAGCCGGCCAGACCGAAGACCTCGCCGCCGACCTGCAGCAGTTCCTCGACTCCGAATCCGACTACGTCGACATGGGACTCCCCTGGCACCGCGGCTACCTGCTCCACGGACCGCCCGGCACTGGGAAGACGTCGATCGCCCGGGCTCTCGCCACCCGGTTCGGCCTCGACGTGTACTACCTGCCCCTCTCCGACCTGCAAGCCGACACCAGCCTCCTCCAACTCGTCGCCGGCGTGCCCGCACGGGCCATGCTCCTCCTCGAAGACGCCGACGTACTCCACGCAGCCACCACCCGGGACGACGAACGGGCCGGCGTGACCCTCTCCGGCCTACTGAACAGTCTCGACGGTGTCGCCACGCCCCACGGGTTGATCACGGTGATGACCACCAACGACCGGTCGAAGCTTGACCCGGCCCTGCTCCGCCCCGGCCGAGTCGACCGGGAAGAGCACGTCGGGTACGTCGACGACCACCAGCTGGCCGCCCTCATCGCCCAGTTCATCGGGACCGTCGGCGCGGCCCACCTGCCCCGCCTCCCGGCGGGCGCCCAGGTCACGCCGGCGGCCGTCGTCGAGGTTGCCAAGACCCACCGTGGCGACCGTGCCGGCGCCATCGAGGAACTGCGCCACGTTTGCCGGCGGGCCAGCCCGGTCGGCGCCGGCTGATGCCGAGGCCGGTCAAGGGCCGCCCGAGGCTGATCGAGATCGGCTGGGACCCGGAGAAGGGGACGTGGGAGTTCCAGTCCCCGGCCGGCAAGTTCCTCGCCGCCGTCAAGGCCGGGGCGTACACCAAGGCAGCCGCTGGGTACGCCGGCGTGAACCAGGGGACCCTGCAGAACTGGGTGGCCACCGGCCGGGACGCTGTGAAAGAGGTCGAGGACCGGAACGTGTCCCGGGCCCAGGAGTTCGGCGTGGACCGTTCCAAGTACCGGGTCGGCGTTTTGGTCTACGTCGACTTCCTCGCGGCTCTGGCGGCCTCTGAGGCCTCTCTGGAGGTCGAACTGGTCACCGTCATCCGGGCCGGCTGCAGGGAGGACCCGAAGTTGGCCCTGCAGTTCCTCGGCCGGAAGTTCAAGCACTGGCAGGAGCACAAGGGTGTCGACCTGACTGTCGGTGACGGGCCGCCGTTGCAGGACCAGCTGGCCAAAGCTCTGGCGTCAGACCCTTCGTTAGCGTCAGCGGCGGAGGAGTTCTCCTTGGCGCTCGCCAGGGCTCTGCCCGACGGAGAGGATGAAACGGATGACAGCAAGTGACCCGAACCTGACGGAGGCGCTCGAACCGCCCGACCCGAAGGCGCTCGCCGAGGCGCAGGCGCTGCTGGCGGCAGCTGCGGCCGTCGATGTCATGGATGCGGCGCTGTCGACCCTGTCGCAGTTCAGTTCCGACCTGGCGTCCCCGGTATGGGACGACGTTCAGGCCGGGTGGGTGCGGGTCAAGGCGACCATGGCCGCCGCCCTGGTCGCCGACCTCGGGCCCGTGGCGCCCGGCTCGGTCCTGGTCGTCCGAGACGGAGTCGACTCGGACGACGACTGGCTCAACCACCTGGCCGAGAGCATCGCCCGGGCCGCCGGCCACCACCGCTTCGTCGTTGTTCGCCTCCAGGGTGACGCCCAGATCACGCAGCTTGACGATGAGACCCGAGCCGAGTTCGTCAAGGGCCTGCGCTCCATCACCGCGCCCGACGACGGGGTGAAGCGCCTGGACATGGCCGTGTTCCGTGACCTCGGCCTCCTGCAGGAGGCGAACCGGTTGTTCTTCCACCCGCTCGGCCTCGCACTCGAGTGGACCGCTGGCGACGAGACCACTCCGGCCGGGATCACCGGGGTGTGGGACTACCGAGACGACCCGGAAGGGATGATGTTCGGGGAGGGACTCGACCCGGCGAAAATGGAGGCGGTCGAGGCCGAACGGTGGCGTCACGTCGCCGCGCGCCGGGCGCTGTTCGGCTCCACCATCCAGCCGATCTCGGACGTCGGACGATGAGCAAGATCGACGACCTCGAGCTCGTGGTCCGCCTCGCCCTGCTCACCGAGCACCGCGACCCGGCCGAGCAGCGGGCCCTGCTGAACGTCGCCGCCGACGTCGAGTCGATCCGCAACGGCCTGACCGTCACCAACCAACGGCCCGCCGGCGAAGCGCCCTGCAGGCTGGTCGACCAGGTGCTGGCCAGCGGCCGCGACGACAACGGTGGGCTGCTGGCCACGAGCCTGGCGCCGAAGAAGGCGGACTCAGTCAGACGGCACCGTCAGCAGTGGGAACTCCGCCGAACCGGCGGACCGGAGGCGGCATGGCCGGCGAACCCGCAGTGAACCGCCATCAGAGGTATGTGGCGACGCTCGTCGCCTCGTTCTTCGTAGGGGTGCTCGTCGGCCAAGTCATCGTCCGGGTCTGGCCGTCATGAGCGGCCCCGAAGACCCGCTCGGCGGCAACCCCGTCGTCGACCAGGCTCGGGCCGCCATCATGCAGGTCGGGCTGATGGCCGGCACCGTCGCCGACGTTGTCACCGCCCACCGCAAAGCCCTCCGCCGCGGCGGCCTGTCGCGCCGCAACGCCGACCGCATGTGCATGGAACTGCACGACGCCATGCTCAGCCAGATGCTGCCAGGCCGGCGGGGCGCGTGACCGCCCGCTGCGAGAGCCGACTCCGGGGCGACCGGTCGGACGGGACCGTCGGCAGCATCGCCCGCTGCCACCTCGAGGCGGACCACGACGAACCGGAAGGCGCCGGTCGACGTTGGCACCAGGCTGGTTCCCGCCGGTGGGACGACGACGGGATGACCCCGAACGGTGTCGCCGCCGGGCTCGTCGTGCCGATCGGGCCCGGACCTCGACCGTCGAGGGGGCGGCCCCCGATCGACCGGACCGGGCAGGAGCTGGTCAAGTTCTGGATCGCCGAAGCTGACCACGAACGCCTCTGCGCCGTCGCCGCCCGCCGGGTCCTGTCCCCGTCGAAGCTTCTCGCGGTCCTCGTGCAGTCGTTCCTCGACGCTGACGCCAACCAGAGGGCCTCCGGCCCGTCACCCTCGATGGCAGACTCCCGCCATGAGAACCGCACTCGTTAGCGGTCACCGCGGCTTCGTAGGAAGCCACCTGACCCGGGCCCTTGTCGCCGACGGCTGGGAGGTCACCGGCTGCGACAACGACGGAGCCCCCGCCGATCTGCTCTGCGACTGCCGGGAGTTCTTCGCCGAGACGACCACCAGGTTCGACCTGGTCGTCCACTGCGCCGCGGTCGTCGGTGGCCGCATGACGATCAGCGGCGACCCGATGGCTGTGGCCGTCGACCTCGAGCTCGACGCCGCCATGTTCCGCTGGGCGGTCCGCACCCGGCAGCCCCGGGTCGTCTACTTCTCGTCCTGCGCGGCCTATCCGACGGCGCTGCAGGTCGAGCCCAACGTCTGCCGGGAGGAGGACCTGACGTTGACGCCGACGATCGGCACGCCCGACCTCACGTATGGCTGGGCGAAAATCACGGGCGAGATGCTGGCCGGCTACGCCCAGGCTGAAGGGGTCCGGGTCCACATCTTCCGGCCGTTCTCCGGCTACGGCGACGACCAGGACCCCTGCTACCCGTTCCCCGCCTTCGTGAACAGGGCCGCCCACCGGCAGAACCCGTTCACCGTCTGGGGCGACGGCACGGCGGTCCGCGACTTCGTGCACATCGACGACATCGTCGCCACCGTGCTCACCGTCATCGAAGGCGAGGACGTCGGCCCGTTGAACATCGGCACCGGCCGGGCCACGTCGTTCAACGAGCTGCAACGCCTCGTCTGCGCCGCCGCCGGCTACGACCCGGCCGTCCAGCACGCCCTCGACCGGCCCGTTGGGCCCTCCTGGCGGCAGGCTGACGTGACGCTGCTCAACCGGATCCGCCCGGCGGAGGTGACCCTCGAGGAGGGGATCCGCCGTGCTCTCCGTTCGCACCCCAGCCCCGGAGGTTCCTGACCGTGTCCGCACCGATCCTGCTGATCGTCCCGTCCCGGGGCCGGCCCGCTGCCGCCGCCGAGCTCCTCGAAGCCGTGTGGGCGACGACGAAGGCCTCGTGGACCACCCAGGTCGACGTGATGTTCGGCCTCGACGACGACGACCCGACCCTGTACCGGTACCCGAAGCGCGGCGTCACCTCCGTAGGCCCCCGGGTCGGCATGAACGGCACGCTGAACCGGCTGGCGACCGCCTGGGCGCACCACTACGAGGTGATCGGCTTCTGCGGCGACGACCACCGGCCGCGCACCGCCGGCTGGCCGGGCGTCATCCTCGACGAGGTCCGGGCCGCCCCGCACCGGATCGTCTACCCGGACGACCTGCTCCAAGGCGAGAACCTGGCCACGTCCGTGTTCATGGCCTCGAGCGTGATCCGGGCCTGCGGGTGGATGGCGCCGCCGACGTTGAAGCACCTGTACCTCGACAACGCCTGGTTGGAGTTGGGCCGGGCCCTCGGGTCGTTGAAGTACCTGCCGGACGTCGTGTTCGAGCACATGCACCCGTCGGTCGGCAAAGGCACCTGGGACAAGGGGTACTTGGAGGTGAACAGCCCGCAGATGTTCGACGAGGACCGGGCCGCGTTCGAGGCGTGGCGGGACGAAGGCGGCCTGACTGAGGCGGTCGACCGGGTTCTTGCGGGAGGCCCGCAGTGATTTGGGTCTACGTCGTCGCCGGGCTGCTGATCGCCGGCGAAGTGGCCGTCGTCGCCGCCTTCTGGTGGATCATGCTCGGCGCCGATTGGTGGAACCGCCGGCGGGCGGCGGCCCGAAACCCATGAGCCCACAGCGCATCCAGCTGCGGCGCACGAAAGGTTGGAGGCTGCCGCCCGGCACGAAGTCGGTCGCCCGACCCACCCGCTACGGCAACCCGTTCCGAGTCGTCCGGCTCTGGCACGAGTGGCAGGCGTGGGACGACCTGCCGGCCGGCCCGCTCCGGGCAACTGAAGATGAGGCGACCGCTGACGCCGTCGAGGCGTTCCGACTCGCCTGCGGCCCGGATGGCCCGCAGGAGATCAGTAGCGCCGACCTGGACGCCCTAGTCGGCTTCGACCTGGCCTGCTGGTGTCCGCTGCAGGGCCAGCCCTGCCACGCCGACATTCTTCTTCGGTGGGTAGGCTAGGCGGTCTCAGGCTTGGCCAGTTCGGTCGCGTACCAGTCGAACGACCGTTGCGCCTCCGCCTTCACCTTCCACCCGGGCTCAGGGTTCGGCCGCCTCGCTTCGCCGAGGAGCCAGTCGAGCCAGGCGTGGATCGAGTCGTGGTCGGTGCCGCACGCCCACAGCAGCTCCGGGTCGCGGATCCGGCCGTAGAGCCGGTTCTGAAGGTAGACGGGGCGCCGGTGGTGGCCTTGGGTGCGGATCACCTTTGGGGAGTGGTGCTTGTGGAGCTCGCAGGGGCGGTCGGCCGCTTGCGCTGTCCTCGGGGGCGTCGTTAGGGGCCGCATCATGCACCAGGGTACAGTTGGGGCATGCTGAACGACGGTGACCCTCTGCTCACACCCGCCGAAGTTGGTCGTATGTTCCGGGTCAGCCCGAAGACGGTGACCCGGTGGGCCCGGGCAGGGAAGCTGACGTCGTTCAGAACGTTGGGCGGCCATCGCAGGTACCGGGCGTCCGAGGTGAAACGGGCCGTCGAGGAAGCCAACCGGTGAACCTCCCGCCCGGTGCTGTCCCGTTGCGCGTGGAGGACCGTCGCATCCTCGCCCACCTCGCCACGGTGCGGTTCCCGTCGCATCGGTCCTGTGCCGCCGCGGCCGGTTACGCGTCGACGAACAGCGCTTGGAGGTCGTTGGACCGACTCCGAGGCCTCGGGTTGGTCGCCGAGCAGCCCGAGGGGAAGACGGGCACGCTACGCATGGCCGTTCGCCTGCTGCCCGTGCCGGGGGCGGCGGCTGATGGTTGTCCGGGCCCGCCGTCCAACGCGAGACCCGGACTGCCACAACCCCTAAGCGCCAGGAGTCATGACGATGAGCAAAGATAGCCAAGTCCCCGCCCTCATCCCCCCGCTCGCCGGGCTTCTGCCGCTCGTAGCCCCGACGATCCATGCGCTCTTCGCCGAGGCTCGCCAGCGAATCGACGGCCGTGACGGCGCCGCCTGCCTCGCTGTTGCCGCCGAGACTGAAGCCTTCATTCTCGATTGCGCCTGGCGGGGCTGGGCGGACGACTGGGAATGGGAGAAGCCGGCCGGCGAATGCTCGGTTGACGTCTGCGGGGAAGCAGCCCGCCTCCGAGGCCTCTGCCGGCTGCACTACGGCCGCTGGCGCGCTCACGGTGATGCCAACTGGTCGCCGCCCACGGCGAACGAACGGTTCGCCTCGCTCTTGGACAGGTCTGGCGACTGCTGGGTGTGGCAGGGAAGGCTCGACGCCGACGGGTACGGGTCGTTCTCAGTTGACGGCCGCACCCGCCGGGTCCACCGTTGGTGGTACGACCTACAGGTCGGCATCCCTCGTGGTCTAGAGCTCGACCACCTCTGCCGGAACCGAGCATGCGTTCGGCTCACCCACCTCGAGCCGGTGACTCACGCCGAGAACGTCCGCCGTGGCGCGGCCGCGCGGGCTGAGGCCCGCTTGCTCGTGGGAGTCAGTGCATGACCTCCGCCGTCGTGGCGCCCTGCACGCTGAAGCAGGCGCAGGCCCTCACCGTTCGCATCCAGACGATGCAGGCGGACCTCTACGACCTCGTCACCGAAGCCCACGACCGGGACGCGTGGAAGGTGCTCGGCTACGACTCGTTCGGCGCTTACGCCGAACAGGAACTGAGTATCGGCCGTTCGCAGGCGTACCGGCTGATCGACCAAGCCCGGGTCATCGGTGCCGTGTCCGAGGCCTACCAGATCTCCGGCACAGCGGGCATCTCGGAGCGGGCCGCCCAGCAGCTGAAGGCTCACCTCGAGGTGCTCCGGGCCAACGTAACGGCAGCAGTCGAGGCCGCGGACCCGGGCGAGGAGCCAGCGGCGGCGCTACGGGCGGTGGCGGAAACGAGGGCGGCGGTAGGCCCTCCTGCCCCAAAAGCGGCGAAGGACAAGGAGAGTCGGAACGATGGTCCCGCGCGCGGGACACCTCTCCCCGGAAACGCTGGGGTTTCGCCGAACCCTGCTACGGCGGCCCCGGTCCCGCCGCCCGCCAGCCCTCCTGACGTTGCCGCCTCATCGCATGTCGCAGAACCGGAAGTGGCCCGCCCGGAGCCGGCCGGCACGTTCGACAAGATGCTGGCCGACAACGTCGAGGAGATGGCCGAGCAAGGCCTGGAGCCCACGCTCGAAGTGTCCGCTTCGATCAACGCCGGACCGCCGCCGGCCATCGCCGCAGAGCCGACGCCGGCCTTCGACCGGCAGGCACCGCTCGACGCTCGCGACGTCGCCGCCAACGAACCGTGGGCTGATGGCATCCCGGCTGAGATCCCGATCCCGCCGTTCGAGCCGACGCCCCGCCGACCCGTCGCGCTGCCAGCCCCACCCGATCAGACTGTCCCCCGCCGTCAGCCTGCGCCGGCGCACTCGCTCACCGACTGCGCTACGGCCTTCATCCTCGCCAACCCGAACGAGCTCGGCGTGTGGGCGGAAGCCACGCTGACGAAGGCGACTGCCGCTCACGGGGCGCTAGGCCGGGCGCTCGCCGACCTCAAGGGCAAGAAGGCACCGGAGGGTCAGTGGCGTCAGCGGGGCGCGAAGCCTGGCGAGCACGCAGCGTCGGTGCAGGCGGCCAAGTCCTGCTGCGGTCACCCGCGGTCGAAGCGGGAGGCGGTCGGCGGGTACGCCGTACGGTGCAAGGCGTGCGGCACGACGAAGGCTACGGGCGCCCTCCTCGACGCGGACGCCTCACCGTGAGCGACGACCTGCCCGTCAGCCCCCCTGACACCTCCCGCCCGACTGCCTGCTGCGACCACCCGGACCACGACGAGAACGTCGATTCCGACCGGCTGTGGTTCGTCTCGGCCGCCGGGCACGGTGTTGGCTTCTTCTGCCCCGCCCACCTCGCCGACAGCATTGACGAGTACGGAAGCGACCTACTCCTCGAACGGTGGCCGTCATGACCGACCGACCTGGCCTGGCCGCCGCCGTCGAAGCCGCCCTCGGCCCGCGCCGCTGGACGGCTTCGACGGCGCCGCACCCGGCGCACGAAGCGATCGCCGCCTACGTCGTCGCCCAGGTTGCTAAGCAGGCGGCCGCCCTCGACCGGGCATGTGAGGCGGCGCTGATCCTGACCGACCTCGCCCGGTGGTCGCACCTGCAGGTCGTCGACCAGGACGGCCTTGGTCGTGCGGTCGCCTGCAGCCTGACCCCGCTCAGGTGAAGGTCGAGGACGTCGACGCCGCCCCTCAGCGGTGGTGCACCGACTGCGCCGTGTCGTGGCGGGGAGACGAGCCCCGCTTCAGCTGCGGCAAGCCCGGGCTGGCCGCAGCCTTCCGCCCAGCCCGCTGGCCCGTGACCACCGTCGACCGTCACCGGTCGTCGTGACCGCCGCCTTCGCCCCGGCTCCCCGACTCGTGGTGCCACCCGACCAGGCGTGGCGCATGTCCCCGGCCGGCTTCGCCCGGAAGATCGACCGGCTCGAATGGCCAGCGCACCTGCGTCTCGTCAGCCAACTGCTCGTCCTCGTCGCCGCCGGCCGACTCCCCCGGCTGACGATGGCGTTGCCTCCAGGCACGGCAAAGAGCACGGCGGTGTTCCGCACGTTCCCAGGGTGGATCCTCGACCTGTGGCCGAAGACGAAGATCATCGGCGCGTCCTACTCGGGGGCGCTCGCCATCGAGCACGGCAAGGTTGTCCGGGCCACTCTCGAGCAGCACGAGCAGATCCTCCGGGTCCGACTGAAGCAGGACAGCAAGGCGGCGAACAGCTGGCAGACGACCGACAACGGGGGCCTGTGGACCGCCGGCACCGGCGGCACCGTCACCGGCCGCCGGGCCGGGCTGTTCATCATCGACGACCCGCACGCCGGTTTCGACGACGCCCACTCGGCGGCTTCCCGGACCGCGGCGATCAACTTCGCGACCGGCACCGCCCGCACCCGCCTCTACCCGCGGTCCGCCATGGTTGTGGTCGCGTGCCTGGCGGGCGACACCCCGATCACGCTCGGCGACGGCCGATCCGTGCCCATCAGCCAGGTTCGGGCCGGCGACACCGTCTGGGGGCTGGCCGACGGCCGGCTCGAACGGCGTCGAGTCATCGACCAGCGACGGTCCGGCGTCGATGACACCTGGCGGATAGGCACCGACCGGGCGTCGATCGTCGCCAACCGCAACCACCCGTTCCTCGTCGTGCCCCGCAACGGGTCCGAGTTCGAGTGGCGCAACGTCGAAGACCTGGCCGTCGACGACGTCCTCGTCACCGCGGCCGAGCTCGACACCCAGGAGCCGACCCCGATCCCCGGGTGGGACACCGAGGAGCGCCTGTGGCTGCTCGGGTTCATGTTCGGCGACGGGTGGGTCACAAGCTGGGAGCGAAAGAACTACGACAAGATCCGGGGCCGCTACTACGGCAGCCGATCGTGGGCGGTCTGCGTGGCCCTGAAGGTCAGCGAGGATCTGAACCAGCGAGTCGCCGCCGCTCTCGAAGACGCCTTCGGACGTCGACCCAAGCGACTCGACGACGTCCGCTACTGGCGCCTCGACCACAACGCCGCCGGCCGCACCCTCGAAGAGCTCGGGCTGACCGCCGGAGTCCGAGCGCCGCAGAAGCGCATACCCGCCTGGGTGTTCGGCCTGCCCTCCGCCCTCCAGCGGTCGTTCCTGACCGGCCTGCTGGCCGCTGACGGTACCCGCAACCGCCGCGCCCTGGGCCGGCAGCTGAGCTCTACCAGCATTGGTCTCGCCCACGACGCCGCCCGCCTCGGCCTGCTCTGCGGCATGCGACCGACCAACGTGACGGTAAGCAGCCAGACCGCCCAGCCGCCCAACTCGCCCGCCCCCCTGGTCGTCACGAGTGCGAGGGTCACGCTGACCGGCCCAGAACATGACGGCCGCGGGGCAAGCCTCATCCGAGGCCCCCTTCCCGAGGGTCTGCGCCTCGACCGCATCCGCAAGATCGAACGCTCGGTCACCCAGGACGTCTACGACCTCGCCGTCGACGGCGCGAACTTCGTGGCCGCCAGCTTCGTCGTCCACAACACCCGGTGGCATGAGGAGGATCTGACCGGGTGGATCAAGGCGAACGACCATGAGGGCCGCTGGGCCCACCTGCGCCTCCCGGCCATCGCCGAAGAAGACGAGACGATCGAAGTCGTCCTCGGCCCGGAGGCCTGCGCCAAGCTCCGAGCCCAAGGGTGCGTCCTGCCCGCCTGGACACGGAAGCAGGGGGAGGCGTTGTGGCCGTTCAACGTCGACCCGGAAACAGGCCGGCGAATCCCCTGGTTTGACCTCGAAGAACTCGCCAGCGTCAGAGCAGACCTCGGCTCAGATTACAAATGGCAAAGCCTTTATCAGCAGCATCCCTCCGCGCCAGAAGGAGAAATGTTCCCGGTAGGAAAGTGGGATAGGGCTGATGACGTGCCCGCTGGAGTTCACCTGATCCGCTGGTGGGACCTTGCTGCCACCAAGGATGGCGGCGACCAGTCGGTCGGTGCCCTGCTCTGCCGTGACGCCGACGGGTACGTCTACATTGTCGACATGGTCCACGGCCGCTGGTCGGCCACCGAAGTCGAGAAGGTACTGAAAGCCACCGCCGTGCGCGACGAAGAACGGTTCGGGCGGCGGGTTGAGACCGTCATTGAGCAAGAAGGTGGGTCTGGCGGGAAAGCCTGGGCGCAGCGGTTGGTGCGCGAGGTGCTGGCCGGCCACCGAGCCCGGGCTGAGGGGGCGACCGGCGACAAGACGATCCGCGCCACCGGATTGGCCGCCCAGCAGCAGGCTGGTAATGTACGATTAGTGCGACGAGTCGTCGATCAGGTTACCGGCGAGAAAGGGCCGCAATCCTGGTTCGATCCGATGATAGAAGAAAGCCGCGGGTTTCCTCACGGCGCGCACGATGACATGGTTGACGCCGCCTCCTCGGCCTACAACGCGTTAGTCGGCACTGGGCCCCGTAAGGCCCGCCTGTCGACTGCCGCCGACCGCCGCATCCCGGGCATGGGCTGACCGACGTCACCTCGACTGGAAGGATCGTGGACATGGAATGGAAGCTCGACGCCGAATGCCGGTTCATGGACCCGGAGATGTTCGTCCCGTCGAGGGACTCGAAGGGCGCTGAGGCGCAGAAGGTGGCGGCGGCCGCCCAGGTGGTCTGCCGGCGCTGCCCGGTGAAGGCTGAGTGCCTCGAGTACGCCATGGCCTTGCCGGCCGCCCAGTGCGTAGGCATTTGGGCTGGGACATCGGACCGGCAACGGCAGCGCATGCGCCGCGGCGGGTACGTCCCGGCAACGCCCGGCTGACACCCGCCGTGGGAGCCTGAGCGCATGAGCGTCACGACTATCGACCTGCTGTCCACCGGCGAGATGGTCCGCCTGTCGGGTGTCACATTCCGCCGGGTCGACCGGTGGAGGGAAGCTGGCGTCCTCGAACCGGAGGTGCCGGCGCGCGGCTCCGGGTCCCGGGTGTTCTACCCGGCCGCCGAGCTCCGGGTCCTCCGGGTGGTCGCCCAGCTGGCTGCCACCGGCCTCGAGGCTTGGCCGATGCTCGCCGAGGTCGCCGCGCTCGTCAGGTCGGAGCCCGGGTTCTTCTGGCTGCGGATCCCGGCGGGCGGGCACCCGACCGTCGAAGGGGCCCCGGCTGCTGACGGCGCCCTCTGGTCCGGCGTGCCAGCCTCACCCCGGTGAACGACGTTCACATGCTGGCCCGGGCCACCGGCTCCCCGAGGGACGGGTCACCGAAGTGGCCGCCGTACACGGTGTGGGCCCGGTGCGGCGCGACCTGGAAGCACGTCGCGAACCGCCCGCTGCCCGATGACCTGACCGGCTGGCACAGCCAGGTCACCTGCGAGGGCTGCTTGGACCCGCCGTCGTGGGCGGAAGCCCGAATCCCCAGCTGACACCTGGGATGCCAGCGTGGTGGCCATGACCCATCCCCTGCGGGCCCACCCGAACAGATACGCCGCCTACGGGCCGAGCGCCTCGTTCCTGCCCGGCGACGCCCACCTGTCCGCACGCCTCTCAGTGCTCGCCCACGGCGTGCGCAAGACCGAGCGCCTTGAGGCGTTCTCGATCAGCGCCTCCGGGTCCCTTGGCCGAGGGGCCATGCTCGCCGAAGTCCATGCGGAACGGTTCCTTGCCGGGAGGGCCGGGTTTGGCCCAGCACACGACCCGATCGACGACACCCTGAGACCGGAGGTCACCGTGTGGGTCTGGCTTGCGTTGGAGGCCGCCATCGCCCACACCGCCGGCGAGGAGGTGGCCGACTCGCCGCTCGCCGTCGTCACCGTCGGCTGGCTCCCCGCTCCCAGCAACGAAGACCTGCTGGCCGATCTGGCCCTGGCGCTCAGGCTGCCAGTTGACACCCGGTAGCGCAGCGTGGTGCTCATGACCTCCACACCTGACACCGGACCCGGCTGATGGCCGGCCCCGAGCCCAGCATCCTGATGCGCCGCAAGGCCGAGAAGGTGGCTGACGAGCTCGCCGAGATTATGGACGCCTTCCCCGGCGCCTTCGACGGCGCCGACCGCGACTCCGTAGGCGTCATCCGCCACGTCCTGACCATGATCGCCGAGGGCGACTTCTTCCCGGCGGGCCTCCGATGAAAGCGCTGTCGCTCTGGCAGCCATGGGCCTCGCTGATAGCGCTCGACGTGAAGCGCATCGAGACCCGGGGGTGGTCGACGAAGTACCGAGGGCCGCTCGCCATCCACGCCGGGAAGTCCGAGCCGCCACGCGGGAAGGTCGGCGACTACACGCCCTCTCGCCCTCGCCTTCCCAAGACGGCGGGGTGGGAGCTGTGGCCGACCGCCCGTCACCTGCGGCGCACGATGACGCCGCTCCCGCTCGGTGCCGTGGTGGCCACCTGCACCCTCGTGGACGTTGTGCCGATGACCGCGCATGCCGACATCGGCGACCCCGAGTGCATCGTCGTCCACGGTGACGGCACGCTCGATCACTGCATCCCCTCGGAGCCGCCGCCAAGCGGGCCCGCCAACGTCGTCCGCCTCGATGCGCCTCCGATCCCAGGCGGTGTGCACCTCATCCGCGACATCTCCGACCAGGAGCCCTACGGCTTCTTCACGCCTGGCCGCTTCGCCTGGCTGCTGGAGGACATCACGCCGATCAACCCGGTGCCCGCCAAGGGCAAGCAGGGTCTGTGGGAATGGGAGGCGTCATGACCGCCCTCGGCAGGGACCGGGACCTGCACTACGACGACGGGTCGCACCGGTCCACCTCGCCCAGCCCGTCCGGCCGGGTCGTCGAGTTGCACGAGCGGCGCATCGCCGCCCACCTCGCCGCGCACGCTGACCGCCGAGCCGTGAAGGACGCCGCCGCCCTCGACGAGTTGAACCTGCTGCTCTCAGCCCCCGAATGGCCGGGTGCTTCGGGCATGGAGGACGTCCTCGACATCGTCCGATCCACCGGCCGCACCGAGGTCCCTGGCGCCCCCAGCTGGAGCAGGCACTGATGGCCGTTCGCCGCCGCTATCGCGTTCTGGTGTGGGACGCCGTCCACCACGAGGAGCGCTGGCGTTCCTCCGTCGCCCGCTCTGGCTTAGCCGGCGCCGTTGACAGAGCCTGGGCTCTCTGCGAGGTGGCCATGGCGGAGCGGGCCGACGCGGACCTGGACGTGGTCGTGGTTGTGGTTGGCCCGTGATGATCCTGACCGTCAGCACCCGCCGGCGCACCGACACCGTCCACGACGTGTTCGTCGCCCACGCCGACGACGACCCGACCCCGGTTGGCACCGTCGAACAGGTCGGCCGCCGCGACTGGCAGATAGCCGGGCTGATCTACGGCACGAAGAAGGGGGCCGCCCACGACGCGGCCCGACGGGCCGTCGCCGCCGGCGCCACCCCGTACGAGCACGCCGGCAGCACCTACCGGAGTGGGTCGTGACCACCTCGGACCTGTACCTTTGGTCCGCTGTCGTCGTGGGCCTGATCCAGTACGTGTTGCAGCCCGTCGACCCACTCCGGCGGCGGCTTGGAATAGCTGCGCTGCTACTGGCCGCCGTTGGCTTGGCCATGCACCTCGGCCACCTGGCGACCTGACCGCTACGCCGGCTTGCAGGTCTTGCAGGGCTTGAGGCCGGCGGCCTTGGCCAGCACCGACGTCGGGTACCACTCGACGGCGGCGATCCGCCGGTGACCGTCGTGGTAGACCTTCGTCTTGCCCCGGTAGACGGCGGTCGCCGGCAGCGGCGGCTTGCCGATCAGAGCCTCCCGGATCTCGGCGACGGCGTCGTCGTTGGCCCGGTGGGTGAGTTCCATGGTGACCGGCACAGACGGGGCGAACGCCCGGGTGAACGCTGCCATCAGCCCTTCGCCGGCCCAGGTGCGGTAGCCGGCCGGCCCGTCGAACCAGGAGTGGTCGTGGCCGATGTCGCCCGACTCGGGCACGTCGCCGTCGACGTCCTGGTCGGTGCCGGCGTGCATCGCGTTCCACACCTGCTTCCGCATGCCCCGCTCGACCATGTAGTGGTAGTCCACGGCATGCGCGGCCTCAGCCATGAACACCTCGGCGCACAGCCCGTTGAACTCGAGGCTGTTGTCGAGCACGATCTTGGTGTACGGCGGCAGGTAGAAGAGGCCGAGGACCCGAAGTCGGCCGTCGATGACCCGTTCGACCGTGTGGACCTCGGTGTGGTCGTGGTCGTGCTCGTCGCCGGCGTCGTGGGTGTCGGAGCCGAGCTCGCCGGTGCCCCGACCGGACAGGTCAGCCCAGGTCACACTGATCGAGTCGCGGCCTTCCTTCGCCAGGCTGGGGGCCAGCTGCTCGAACGGGAAGTCGCAGACCGCCAACGTTTGGGCGATCCACGAGTTCTGCTGGGGGTTGCCGTCAAGGGACCAGACTTCGAGTTGCGGGCGCACGACGCCATGCTACCGCCGGGCCCGCCCCGGGGCTGCGAGCGCAGCAACGCACACCCCGGGGACAGTGCCATCCCAGCCAAGGATGAGGAGGCTGGGGCCCGGGTGAACGGCACCGTTGCGGTGGGCGCAACGTACCTGACACCAGTCCTGGCATCGTGAGCAGCATGACCACAACCCTCGACGTAGACGTCGAAACGCTCAGCCTGGCCTGCGTCGACGCTGTCCCCATCCCCTTCGACTGGTCGTACGGCTTCCCCGACCGCTGGCAGAGCTTCGAGGTCGGCACCTGCTGGGCGAAGAACAACCAGCCCGACGGGCACCCGACTGACGTCAACGGCCGCTGCGACCACCCCGACTGCGCCGGCTACGAGCTCGAAGACGACAGCGTCGAAGGCCCGATGATGAACTACCTGTACCCGGTGGCCGACTGCGTCTACGACGTGGGCCACGACTGCTTCACGGCCTTCGATGAAGCATCCGCGCTGCTGATCGTCGGCCTGCCCTTGTGCGTCGTCCTGTTCGAGGATGACGAGGACGGTCCGCCGTCGCCGTCGGACGGGATCGCCCTCACCGGTGGTGGCATGGACCTGTCGTGGGAAATCTGCGAAGGGTACGTCCGCCTCGGCCACTGCCCGCCCGTCCACTTCTGCGACCTGCCCGTCATGGCCGAACGGTTCACCGACCGGCACCGGCTGGTCATCGACGCGATGCGGCGGACGGTGCAGCACACGGTCACCCGAGGCCTCCGCCGTGGGGATCGCCTCGACCGCATCGAAGCCGACATGATGACGAGGTAGCGGGTGTCCCTGGTCTGCGAATGGTGTACCCGCCAGTTCGAGCAGACCGACAGCAGGCGTGGGCCTGTGCCCGTCTACTGCACGCCGTCGTGCAGGCAACGCGCCTACGAGCAGCGGCAAGCCGAGAAGCGGCTCCACGACGCGGCGGATGGCGAGCGGGAGGCGGTGGTCGCCTACCTCGACTGGTTGGGGCTGGAGGAAACCGCCCGGTCCGTCGAGCGAGGAGCGCATCGGTTGACGCCCCACGCTGAGGCCGCTCACAAGGCGCCCACAAGTCCTACAAAGGCTTCGACGCCGCCACGGCCCTAACCATCCTCAGGTCTCCGGTCTATGGCGCCCACTGGCCGCCCCACGGGAGCCGTCACGCCGTCACCTTCCGCCGCCGCCGGCAGCCAAGAGCCCACAAGGGCCCCTACCGACCCCACACTGACATCTTGCCGAAGTCCCACAACGTGCGCCTCCGGGCGCCCAACCCGAGAAGGAGCAAGCACATGACAGACACCCCGCGGATCATCGCCAAGTTCCGGCCACAGGCCTGGGCGGGGGACACCTGCCTCGACGTCGACGGCGAGTATGAGTTCGACTGCACTGACCTGATCCTGGCCATGCCCCGGGAGGAGGCTCTGGCCATCGACGACGTGCTGGAGGAGTTCACCGTGGTCATCGGTCTCGGCAACGACGCCTTCGCCGACGAGCCCCGGGCCGAGGTGGCCCGGATCCTGCGGGTGATCGCCCACCAGGTCGCCAACCTGGTGGGCGCCGTTGACGACGGGCCGGCCGACCGGGCTGTGCTCGACGAGAACGGCAACACCGTCGGCCGCTGGGTGCTCCGATGAGCGCGCCGGCCATCGCCGTCGACCCGCTGGTGGCCCGCCACGCGTTCCGCACGTTCCTCGGCTTGCCGCCCGGCGACGACGAAGACCCGGTCTGCGGTGTCGTGCTGCCCGCCGACTGGGGCGTCCCGCCGACCGCCCCGTCCTGTCCCGCTTGCGAGCACGCTGTACGGGCGACCCTCAACGCAAGGAGCACCTGATGGGATTCAGTTTCGATGCCGACGGCACCTTGGACGCGCCCGACGACTTCGACGAACGCTTCACCGCCCGGGCCGTGCTGGGCGCCTACGAGCCCTGGTGGCAGTGGGCCAACCTTCAGGCCATGGCCGACGCTGTCGAGGCCGGAGACCTGGCCGGAGTCCTGGAAGCCGCCAGCTGGGAGACGGCTGAGGTGCGGCCTGCCACGGACTCTCGATCAGGGCTCATGGCCATCGCCGACGCCGCGCACGGCCGCACCCCGCCGACGAGCGGCCGAGTGCTCGACCTGACGCACTACGACAATGGCGACCCGGAGACGCTTGCCGCCACCCTCGGCGTGCTGGCCGCCGAGGGCTTCACCGGGTTCATCGACTGCGACGGCGACGAGGCGGTCAGGTGGCGGTGGCGGCTCCACCAAGGCGAGTGCACCGAGCACTACGGCATCATCACCTACCCGGGAGACCCAGTGGACGACGAGGCCGTGGCTGCCGTCACCAGTCAGGCCAGCGTGCAGCCCGTGACCACCAACGACCCGAAGGAGTCCTGATGCGCAAGCAGATCACGCTGGCTGAAGCCGGCGACGTCATGACGACCGCCCTCGAAGGCGGCATCGGCTACTGGTCGCAAGCCGACCAGATCCACCGGGAAGCCAACCTGACCTGTGTCAGCTACCGGCTCCACGACGCCGCCGATGGGTCGCTCAACGGCGACCCGGACTTCAAGCCGACCGTCGTGACCCGGCAGATGGGGCGGGACGCCTGGAAGGCCGTCGCCACCGAAGCGCCGCTCCGCTCCGACCTGATGGACCAGATGGCCGACAACACCGCCGAGCCCGGCGACGCCGGCGGTGTCGACGCTGACGTCGCCGACTGCATCGTCCAGTGGGCCCCGTTCGGCAAGGTCGTGTACGGGTGAGCACGGGCAAGTGGGACGCTGAGCAGGTAGCGGCGCTGCTGCCGGCGTTCCTCGAAGCGCACGCGGAGATTGTCGCCACCGGCAAGTACACCTACAACGACTCGTTCAAGGGCCGCGGGTTCCGCCTCGAGGGGATGAGCGAGGACCGCACGATCTACCTGCTGCAGACGCTGAAGACCCTGCGCGAGCTGGCGGTGCAAGTCGAGGCGGCCAGGGCTGACGGGTACGCCGAGCCGGCCCCCGGCTTCGAGGGCAAGTGCGCCGGGATCGTCCACTACGGCTTCTACGTGGGAGGGACCGGCTGGGCGGAGTGGAAGGAGGCCCGCCTGGTGCGCCAAACCGCCGGCGGGTACGCGGTGCTCCCGAAGGGCAAGCGCACGCACGGCTCCGTCCTCCACGGATCCGTGCTCGTCAAGACCTGATGCCCACGTTCCATCCGAAGCGGAAGCAGCGCCATCCCACTCGGCGCGCCCGCCCGGCCAACCCGTCGAACGACATCTGGAAGAACTGCCTGGGAGACGCCATGTGCCTCATCGGGTTGGTGGTGCTCATCGCCATCTTCCTGGCGGTCGTCGCCGGTCTCATGCACCTCACCGGAATAGGCCCGCCATCATGATCAGAGGAGGGCCCCCAAAGAACGGCAAACGGCGCTGTTTCTTCGCCGTGCCGGCGCAACATTCCCTTGACTGCCCGAGTCGGCCAGCGCAGCGTGCGCCGTGTGACCACAACCACCGTTTCCGTGAAGAAGATGGACCCCGCGCTGCGGGCCGCGATGCAGGCCCGCAAGCCCACCGCCCACGACCTGCTCGTGCGGGAGCGCGCCGACAGCTGGCCGATGCTCGCAGGCGGCGAGGAGGGCCGCTGCGGGTACGTCGGCCCGCAGATCGCCCGGGTCGTCGCCGCCGCCGACGGCGACATCGTCGTCCGCACCGACAGCGTCCGGCGCGGATGATGGACCCGTTCAACGAGTGGCAGAAGGGCCGGGGGTTGCAGCCCACGGTGCAGATCGACGGCAACGAGGAGATCATCACCGAGTCGCTCAGGGCCGAGGCCCGACAGAAAGCCGCCGTCGGCCCCGACCGGGCCATGTGGGCGGCTGTGCTCCCCCAGATCGAGGAGGCACTCAGATGATCGACAGCCCGTTCAAGCCCGGCGAGCGGGTGAGGCTCGTCCGGTGCGCCGACCCGCACACCCGGCTGCAGCCCGGGGCGGTCGGCACCGTCACCCGGTGCCGCGCCGGCTACCAGGGAGAGCTCACCGTCGGGGTCAGCTGGGACTCCGGGTCGTCGCTGTCGATGCTGCCCGACGAGGGCGACGTCATCGAGAAGGTGCCCGGTGTCTGAGGCCGCGGCTGTCGTCACCTGCCGCAACTGCGACACGGCCGCAACCGTCGACGCCGACGGCCGGGTGTCCGGCCAGGTCCCGAGCATCCTCGGCCCGATGCTGTTCACCTTGCACGCCGACAGCATCCGCACCTTCGACGGTGAAGGCCCCGACCGGTTCGAGTGGGACTGCGGCAGCTGCGGCCACCCGATCGAAGTTCCCCAGCCCGAAGACGAAGACGAGGACGCCTGATGGACATGCCCGAACTCGACGGTGAAGACCTCGGGGCGATCGCCCGCGAGCTCTTAGATCAGGTCGGCGGCCCGCCGACGCCGGCGCTGATCGCCCTGCCCTGGGGTGACCCGTGGCGGGTCGACGACCACGGCTTCGACCTGCAAGCCCGCAGCCTCGGCCCCGACCCAGTCGCCCTCATGTGCGCCGAGGGAGGTGCCCCCCCCGAATGGTGGCTGTCGGAGCAGTCCTCGACGGCTGGACCTTGCACCCCGACGAACGGGTCGACTGGCGGACCGGGCACCGCGCCGGCTCGACGCTGCCAGCCGACGCCCGGCGGATCCGCTGCCGCACCGTGCAGCTGGTCGGCCGTGGAGGCGCCGGCGCCCTGGCCATGCACACCGACGGAACGGACCCGGTTGTCCACACGACCGACGACGGGTCGACGGCCGGCTCAGCAGTCGGGTCGACCCCGGACGGGCTGCGCCGCATGTTCGGCCTGCCGACCCCGCCATGCGACGTGTCGCCCCTCGAGCTGTGGACGGCGGTCTGGTTGGACTCGACGGCCGCCAGCTTCCCGCCGCCGGCCACCTGGGGCGACGTGGTCCGACTGCACCCGGCCACGTCGATCCTGGTCGCCGGCGGCGTGCCGGCCGACGTGGTCTGCAACAGACTCGACGTCATCGGCCGCATGCAAGCCGAACGGCACGACTGGTCGAGAATCCGGTCCGAAGCGGTCAGCACCGGGGCCCCCGTGTTCGGCGTGCCGCCCGAGGTGGCAGCGTGGGCCGACGAGGGCATGTTCGCCCGGCTCGTGGTCCGCGCCGTCGGCCCCGTCTGGGCCGGCCGGCAGGCCGCCGGCCTCGCCCTCGGCCCCGACCTGGTCGCCAAGATCGACGACGTCCTCGACCGCCTGCACCTCGACGCCACCCCGCCCAGCTGACACCCGAACCAGGAGCATGAAGAGCATGACCACCGCAACCGTCTTCACCCGGAGTGCGCCATGAACCGGCCGGCAGTTCGCATCGCCCTCGAGATGGCTGCCGGCGCCCTCGAAGGGCTGCTCAGCGTTTGGGACTTCCTGCGGGCCAACGCCGTCTACGTGGCCGTCACCGTGGTGGCGATCTGGTGGTACTGCACGTGAGCCCGTTCTTCGTCCTCGGCACCGGGACCGACGCCGACGGGACGTTCCTGGCCCATCGAGGGCATGCCGGTGCCCACCTGGGCTACCGAGTCGTTGGTCGGCACCGGCATCCCCCACCAGGCCGCCGAGGTTGTCCTGCCCGCGTCCCTGGTGGAGCGCTGGCCTCGCAGCTGGGTGACCACCGCGCCGGGGGTGGCCATCGTGCGCTCCGCGGGCAGCGTCGGCTACGTGTTCCTCGTCACCTGCGGCGCCTGTGGCGGGATCGGCGACGAACGCCAGTTCACCGGCGGCCTCGGCAGCCCGGGGACGGCTGACCGAGAGCCGGTCAGCTGCTGCGCCCACCCAGGGCAGATCAAGGTGACCCGGCTGGGTGCGCTGGTGGCACCCCCGGCCGTCGGCCTGAGCGAAGGCCTGATGGAGACGATGACCCGGGTCATCCGCAGCATGGGGGAGATGACCGCCATGGTGCGGGCGGCGGCCGCCGTCGACTGGAGCGTCCTGCAGGCGGTCGCCGAGGGCGGGACGGAGGAGCTCGACCGCCCGGTCGGCAGGGGCGAGCTGGCTCGGGCCTGGATCGACGCCCCGCTGCCCATCCTCACCCGAGACCAGGGCATGTATGACCAGGACGACACGGTCTGCTGGCGCTGCGACGCCGCGGACACCGACACCGTCGTGGGGCTGTGCAAGCCCTGCCACCTCGACCTCACCACCAACGACAAGGAGAACCCCGATGCCCAGTAGCCCGCCCCTGAAGCACCTCAGCCCCGAAGGCGTGCATGTCGGCGACGACGTAGGTAACGGCGACGTCGTCGTCGCCTACCACGAGATGTCCGAGGACTCCCAGGGCGTCCTGCGCCTCCTCGGGCCGCTGTCCCGCCAGCTCAGCCGGTCGCTCGGCCAGGACGACCAGCCCGCCAACTACGCCACCTTCGAGTTGCGGAACAAGACGGGCCGGCTCGCCGACGTGCGCCACTGGTCGAACCTCCACGACGCCAGCAACTGGATGCAGGAGCAGATGGGAGCCGACCGCTGATGGGCCTCAACTTGGCCGAAGCCCAGGAGCTGCACGAGTGCGTCGGAGCCGCCCTGGAGACGCTCCGACCTGAAGGGTTCGTCGGCACCGTCTACGTGACCACCGAGGTGACCGACCTGCTCGCCAGGGCCCGGGAGCTCGCCGCCGTTCTCGTCAGCGACGCGGTCGACACCGCCCTCGACGGCGGTGGGAGCGCAACGGTCGACCCCGACCAGGTGCTGGCCCTGGCCCGGAAAGCCTCGGACGACGTGGACGCTGCCGCCGACGACGAGATGCTCGACCCGGCCCTCGAAGCGCTCGCCGCCTACCAGACCCTCGACGAGCAGCTGTCGGCAGGCGGACCGCCGCCGACCGCCTGGGCGGTGGCGGCCGGCAAACTTCTGCTTGACAGCCAGCGTTCGGCTGCGGAGCGTGCGTGACGTGACCACCGACCAAGGAGCCGCCATGCCGATCACCGCAGACGTCGAAGACCCGGAGCTCGCGCTCCCGCAGGACCCGGACTACGTGCCCCGCTCCGGCCCGTTCATCAAGGCGGCGTCGCCCCGCAAAGGCAAGTGGTTCTTCACCTACCGGAATGGCTGCATCGTCCAGTGGATCGAGCTCGAAGGCATCGCCCCCGAGGACACCGCCGGAGCGCAAGCCGCAGCCCGGGACTGGCCGCTGTGACCCTCTACCTGCCCGTCGAAGCCGACCTGTTCGTCCTGCTGACCGTCTTCGCCACGTTCCGCATGTGGGGCCGGGGCATCGCACTCATGCTCCACGCCTACGACGACCCGAAGAGCCCGAAGAGCTCAGCCACCGGGAGCCAGTCGTGAGCGGCCCGACCTCGGAGGAGATGGTGGAGTTCATGGCCGGAGTCAGCCGGGCCGACGACGCCACCCTCCGCCGCCTGCTCCTCACCGAGAAGGAGGAGTGGAGGTGGAACCGGGTCGCCGACGAGACGATCCGCCGCCGCCGCGCCCGCCGCCACAACCAGGGGCTGCGGTCGTGAAGCCCTTCAAGCTGCGGATCGACTGGACCTGCCACCGTGCCTACGGCGACAAGGTGGACGTCGAACTCCACACCGAAGGCGAAGACGAGCATGTCGTGCTCCGCCGCTTCGACTCCCCGCCCGAGGCTGCCGGCTGGTCGCGCCAGTGGCTCGCCGACCGTGGCTTCGACCTCCTCTGCGACGTTGACCGCCACCAGCGCGAGGACCACACGTACGTGATCCTGCACCCGATCCCCGCCAACAAAGGAGCCGCCATGGAAGCCGCAGCCCAAGACGTCGAGGCCCAGTCGTGACCGCCGCCGCGACGCTCGAGGTGTCGTCGGACCTGCTCCGAGGCCTGCCGTCCGCCCCGCTGTTCGTCGACCCCGACGACGGTGGTCGCTACGAGGTGATCGACTCGACGACCGTCGAAGGCGTCGGCTTCGCCCGAGGGTTCATCACGGGCACGCTGGTGCGTTTCGAGCAGACCGGGCACGCCGTGAAGCACGGCCAGGTCCGCTGCAAGCTCGTCGAAGCGGTCGACCCGGGCCGGGCCGACGACACGGTCGTGTTCCCGTTGGACCGCACGTTCGGTGGGCTGATGCCCGCCGGCCTCGCCGTCGACGTCGACCGGTGGTCCTGAGCCACCTCGGATCCCGAACCCCACCACCCTCAGCGTCCCGATCCAAGAGCCCCAAAGAACGGCAAAGGCGCCTGTTTTCGCCGCTGCCGCCCTCACTGCCACCCAAGGAGAGCCCAGATGGATGCAGTCACCGAGATGTTCGACAACGCCGTCACCCGGGCGGTCGAAGCCATGGAGGGGCGCCTGCCGACCCTCGACCCGGCCGCGCTGGCCCGACTCGAGGAGCACGCCGCCGACCCGCCCGAGTTCGACCTCCGCCAGATGATGGCCGAAGCCAACGCGGCCGGCGCCCTGACCCACGACCCGGCCGTCACCCTGTACGGGATCGCCGAAGACTGGTCGCAGGCGACGCTCGCCCAGCGGATCGTCTGGTACTGGGTGGCCGGCGAGCTGGCCCAGCGGACGGCCTAGCAAGACCAGATGACAGACCGCAGCGCACGCTGACGGGACCGACCACAAGGAGAACAGCATGGACCCTGACGCCACCCTGGAGTTGGCGCGCAGCACCGCCGCCGCCCACAACCCGGACGTCCCGCCCGGCGACGACGTCGACAACGACGCCGCCGCAGCCGAGTCGCTCGCCTGCTACAGGTGCCTCGACGCCTGGCTCGCCCTCGGCGGCCACCAACCTGAATGGAAGCGCCCGTCATGAAGCTGATCACCGCCAAGCTGGCCGCCGACGTGCCGCCGCTCTACAGCCAAGAAGGGGTGCCCGACCCGTTGGTGTCTGCCAAGTTCTTCTGCCCGTGGGGTGCGGCCACCTGGTTCATCGTCGAGTTCAGCCCCGTCGCCCCCGACGGGCACCCGAACCTGGCGTTCGGCTGGGTGACCGGCATGGGAGGCGACGAGGCCGGCTACGTCGACCTGGCCGAACTCGAGCAGATCCGTGGGCCCGGCGGGCTGACCATCAAACGAGACCTGTATTGGGAACCGGTGCCGCTCAGCCAGGTGAAGGCGATGGCCCGATGACCGACGGCCACGTCATCCTCAGCCTCCGCTTCGACATCGACGACGCCGAAGCGGCGACGACCGCCGGGCGCCGCTCCTACGCCCGGGACCTGCGGGCAGAGCTGCCGCCGCCCGGCTCCGACCTGGAGCTCCCCGACGACGCCGACGTGGTGATCGACGGGCCCGCCCAGGCCGTCGTCGACCTGCTCGTCGAAGCCTGGAACCGCTGTTACAGGCCGGCGGGCCCGGTTGGCCTGGGCCAGGCCACGGGCGGCCCGCTGATCGACCCGGTCGACAGCATCGACTGGGGCGACGTGATCGCCAAGAGCTACCTGTCCCGAGACGACGACTACGAAGACGAGGGAGAACGATGACAGCCTACGAAGCCGCCCAGTACGCCTACCACGAAGCCGCCCACCGGATGCAGTCGGCAGCCGAGAACCGGGTGGCCGAACTGGTCCACCGCGCCTACCCCGACGCCGTCGAGGTCACCGTCCTCGGCGACTGGTGCGAGATGAGCGAGGTCAGGGTCGACCTCGCTCTGGTGATCGGTCACGGCGGCGTGGTGCTCGGCGAGTTCGGCGAGCACCAGACTGACGCGTTCGCCGAGTTGGCCGACGAGCTCGTCGAGCCGTTCGGCTACCTGACCGTCGTCAGCGAAACCGACTGGCTCGGGCTCCAGACGATCCCCGTGGTGGTGCCGCCTTGACCCTCGCCGACAGCCCGGGCGACGCATTGTGCTTGACAGGCGGGGCGCTGAAGGCAACGATTGAGGCTGTGGCCAGCACCCGCACCGCCGCCGGGACCGAGGTGTTCGTCGTCCGATGCGCCGACGGTGCCGTCCGTCACCGGTGGCCGTTCGACTCGCGCCGGGCCGCCGACCGGTTCGCCTGGTGGGGCCACTGCTGCACCGCCACCCACGACGTCGAGACGTTCCACGTCGAACCTGCGGTGGTGACGGCCGCCGAGGACGGGCAGCTGGTCGGCCTCGCGTGATCGCCGCCGTCGCCTTCGGCTGGATCGTCGGCGGCTGGATCGCCGTCAGCGCCTTGTTCGCTGTCGCCTGGTCGGTCTACGTTGGCCGGCACAAGCATCGGGACCCTTGAGTCCCGACCGTTCCCGCCGGGCCAGCCCCGGTGGAGGCGACTCGACCATGGCGGCCTCCCCGGCCTGATGGTCAGAGGCGCCAGTGGGCCGGGGGCGGGCTGTGGTCGCCTCGCTCCCGGCCCGCAAACAACCCCTTGACTGCCGCCGAAGACCTGAGTCAGCGTTCGTGTCGTGACCACAACCCCAGCCTCCGCCCGCCAGCAGGTGTCCACGAAAGGCGACTGCCGTCCGCTCCCGCAGCTCGTGTCCGGCCTCCCAGTCTGCCTCCTCGGTGACAGCCACCGGTACGTGTTCGTCGGCTCCGCCGGCGACGGCGACGCCATCCTCCGCGACCTCAACGGTCGGATCGTGAGGGTCGCAGCAGCCCAGGTGACCGTCGGCCTCGCCGGGCGCATCGTCCGCCCCCGCAAGAACGCCAGGGTCGCCTGATGGCCACCGCCGCCTGGGACCTTCACGTGCATGTCCTCGACGACCGCACCGGCCAGGTGCTCTGCGACATCGACGCACCGTCCACCGCTGAGGCTCTCGCCTACTACCTGGTGAGCCGCGGCATCGACCCGTCGGCTACCGAGGAGACGGTGGCGGCTTCGGCTGGCCACCCGCACCGCAAGGAGGCCTTCGTGCGGGACGAGAAGGATCTGAACGGCGCGACCGTCCAGGCCCACACCGTGCACGTCGAGGGCTGCGCAGCTTCGTACTGCGCCCGGTGCCAGCAGGTCGCCCGGTGACGTGAGCGCTGCAGCCCAGGCCGGGCGCACACCGGACCGCCACGGCGGTACCCGGTCGCCCGCCCCCGGACCGCACGTCGAACGACCACCAGCACGGTGGTCGTTCGTAGGGCCGTCCGGCCTGAAGTCCTGACAGCAGGTCAGGCATCGTGAAGAGCATCGACCACAAGAGGAGATCCTGATGACCGACAGTGCCGTGAAGGACAAGACCGAGCCGGCGCCCCCGGCCCCGAAGAAGGCGAAGGTGAAGGCGGTGAAGCCGACCGTGGTCAAGGAGTTCGAGGTGACCCGGGCCGACCTGGCCGCAGTCCTCGCCGGCCCCGCCCGTGCGGCGACGTCGAAGAACACGGCCCTGCCGGCCCTGTCGGGGCTGCTGTTCGAGTTCGCCAACGGCCGCCTGTCGGTCACCGGCACCGACCTCGACCTGACCGTCACGTCGACGTGCACGGTGAAGGGAAGGTCGACGTCGAAGGTGCTGGTCCCGTCGAAGCTGATCGCCGCCGTCGCCAACCGGCTGCCCGCCGACACCGTCACCCTGACCGTCGACGGCGACACCGTCACCGTCCGGGCCGGCGAGTTCGCCGCCACGGTCAGCGGGACGCCCGCCTCCGAGTTCCCCGGGCCCGCCTGCCCGGAGTGCGCCGAAGGCAACGTCGTCGACCTCGACACGCTGCACCTGCTCGCCGCCGTCGAGAAGGTCGCCTTCGCCTCCTCCGACGACCAGATGGTCCCGATCCTGAACACCGTGCTGTTCCGCCCGAACGTCGACGGGCCGGGCATGACGCTCGTCGCCACCGACCGGTACCGGCTCGCCGTCGCCGCCTGCGAGGCCCAGCTGCCCGCCGCCGACGACATGCTCGTCCCGACGACGGCGCTGACCGCCCTGTCCCGCCTCGTCGGCGACGTCGAGAAGGTCGAGTGCGTCATCGGCGTCGACAAGGTGATGTTCACCGCCGGCCCGCACCGGCTCGTGACCCGCACCGTGCCCGGCGCCTTCCCCGACTACAAGCAGCTGATGCCGGCCGGGTTCCCCGGGCAGCCGCAGGCGGTCACCGTCGTCGTGAACCGCCAGCACTTGGCGGACGCCGTCCGCAGAGTCGGCCTGATCTGCGACGACCTCGTCCCGATCCGGCTCGCTTTCAGCCGCGACGGCATCCGGCTTGACGCTGCCGCCGCCGACGTCGGCGTCACCGGCGAGCAGGTCGAGGCGACGGTGCTGGCCCGCGAGGTCAGCGACGACGGCGAGACGGTCGAGCCGGTGGAGGCGCCCGGCCCGGTGCTGACGATGGCCGTGAAGGCCAGGTACCTGACGGAGGCGCTCGCCAGCTTCGCCGATGACGATGTCACGATCGCCCTGCAGGATGCGGCCAAGCAGTTCTTCGTCCACGGGGCCCGCCCCGCCGAGCACGTCCACCTGCTCATGCCCGTCCGCCTGTAGCACCCGCCCTGGGGTCGGCCGGCCAGTGCCGGCCGACCTCGTTCGTTCCCTGGAGGAACCTGACGATGACGAAGAAGAAGCCGGTTGTCGACGACAACCGGTACGACGTTGGACCGCTGGTCCGGTCGTTCGAGGGCGGGTTCGAGGTCGCAGCCGTAGTGCTCGGCGTCGAAGTCCGCACCCTGCACCGCTGGTGCGTCGAAGGTGTCGCCTGGGTTCGTGCTGACGAGATCGCGATCGCCTGCGGCCGCCACCCGGCCGAGGTGTGGGGCGAGGACTGGCTGGTCGCCACCGGGAACCCCGACGACCTGCCGGACACGCCGCTCGAAGAGCCCGGCCAGCTCGACCTGTTCGGCTCGAGGATGACGGCATGAGCCCCACCGATCGCCGGCCCCTACCCCCCTCAGCGCCTCGACCCACGAGCCCCACAGCACGGCAAAGGCGCCCGTCCCGGCGGAACTTTGGCTTGACTGCCGCCGCCGGTCCCAGGAGCGTTCGTGAGGTGCCCACAACCACTGCTGCTGAAGAGACGAGAGAGGCCCGCATCGCCCGCATGAAGGCCCGCCGGGCGGAGCGTCCGGTGTACGGCCCGGAGGAGGTAGTGCCGGTCTGCGCCGTCAAGCCTGGCGACTTCGTCGTCCACATCGACGGGGAGAGCAACCTTCGAGGTCTGACGATCGGGATGGTCGTCGTCGCCGCTTGGGCCGACGACGAGCGGTACCGGCGTCGCACGGAGACCGGCGGCTGGGTCGGCGTCGAAGCCACCTGGCTGAAGGTGACCGGCCACCCGGCGGTCGCCTACCCGTCAGAGTTCAAGGCCACCGTTCGCCGCACGGCGAAGTAGAGGAGCACGATGCCCACCGACCAGCCCAAGATGTCCGCCGCCGAGTTCGCCCGCCGGCTCCTGCCGTGGGTCGCCACCGAAGGAGCCACCGTGCTCGTGGCCGACGCCGCCCAAGCCGCCGAGTTCCTCGACGCGCTCGAGGCCGCCGGCCCGAAGTACCCGATCACCGCCTTCCTGTCCAGCACCGGCACGACGGTCCACCTAACGCCGATCCGGGAAGACCTGCAGCGAGGCTCCGTCGAGCGCCACAACGTCGAGGTCGGCCTGAAGTGGTTCGCCGGCGCCAAGGCTGCCGGCCGGTTCACCCGGGTGCTGAGGCCGGCGTGACCGCCGGCTTCGTTCTCGTCTGCGACGGGGTGCAGCAGGACCCGCCGTACCCGTCCAGTTACGACGCCACGATGGCCGTCGGGGTCGGCACGGCGCACGCCCATCCGTGCAAGGAGCACCAGGTGCTCACCCGCATCGGGCTCGGCGACGTCGTCCGCCTCCGAGGTGGCACGCCCCGCATCGCCGTCGCCGAAGTCGACGGCGACCGCCTCATCGACAGCCTCGGCCTGTACGGCCTCGAAGCCGCCCGTGCCGTCAGGACGCCGGCCAACGCCCTCGAGGTGGTGACCGGGCCCGACGCCGACACCGCTGTCAGCCGGTGGGCGACGATCTCGTCGTGGCCGGCCCGCGCCTCCCGACGTCTCGACCCGGCCTGGGTGGACGCGGCGAACCGGGCCGGCTGCAGTCTCGCGTTCGTCGCCCAGCCGTGGGACGACCAGGAGCTGTGGCTGATCACGCCGAACGGCGGCCACGAGGTGCCCGGCTACGCCGCCGACAACCCGACCGTCTTCGCCGAGTGGGTGGCCGAAGCCGTCGCCCGCCCGCCGACCCCCGCGCCGCCGACCGTGTTCCCGACAGGAGAGCTCACGTGACCGACAAGCCGAACCCGTCCTGGTATGTGGACCGCCCGACCCTCGTTCTCGTCGCCTACCCAGGTGAGGCTCGGGCCCGACCGCACCGGGTTGGCGGGTGGTACTGCCGCACGTTCTGGCTGCCCGTGCTCGGCCCGACCGCTCTGCTCGCCCTCGAGCGCCTGGCCGACGCGGTCGGCCCCCGGATGAACGCCGAAGTCCACCTCGACTGGCTCGGCCGAGAGCTCGGCGTCGGCGGTGTCGACAGCCGGAACAGCACGATCATCCGGGCCATGTGCCGCCTCGAGCAGTTCGAGATGGTGGTGCCCAAGAGCGCCCTGGCGGTCAGGACCACGGTGCCGACGCTGACAGCCAAGGCGCTAGCCGGGCTGCCGATACACCTGCGGGTCGCTCACCTCCACGCCGTCCCGGTGCCGGCCGCCCGATGACGTCGCTCACCGCAGCAGACCGCAGGCTGATCCACTCGGCCGCCCGGGCCCTCGCCGGGCAGTGCGACGGCGCGGTGCGCCGGGACGACACCGGGTTCAACGGGCCCGACTCGACGTTCGGGCACACCGTCGCCCAGCTTCCAGCCGACGCCCTGTCCGACGAGGCCGCCGTCGCCGCCCTGGCCATGCTTAAGAAATATCATAAGCAGCTGACCGGCCTCGGCGTCGACCTCAGCCAGGTTGCTGCCGCCCCGACCGCCGGCGCCCAGACGGGCATGAGGTCGCTGCGGACCGTCACCTACGAGGAAGGCCTGCTCCTCCTCCGGTTCGCCTACGACGTCGACCTGCAGCAGAAGCTGAAAGCGAAGGTCGCCGGGGCCCGCTGGTCGCAGGAGCACCGGTGCTGGACGGCGCCGCCCGGCCGACTGAAGCAGGTGACCGAGTTCGCCGAGCAGCACCGGTTCACGTTCCCGCCAACCCACCGTGCCGCAGCGCTCGCCGACCCGGCCCACGCGGCGCCCGTCGGCTACGTCACCGTCGACCCGGTCAACGAGGAGCTCGTGCTGAAGTACGACTACTCGGACACGATCAACCGGCGGGTGTCCGCCCTGCCCGGTCGCCGCTGGGATCCTCGCCTGAAAGCCTGGCGGGTGCCCGCCTACCTGATCCGGGCTGTCCGCCGCCTCGCCGGCGAGGAGAACCTGCGCCTCGACGCCGAGGCGGCCGGCCTGCCCGACTGCGACCCGGACAGCCCGCAGGTGTCGGTCGTCGACGTCGGAGACATGCTCGTCGTCCGGTTCCCGTCGATCCGAGAGCTCCGGGTGGCGATCATGTCGGTGCCTGGGGCCACGTTCGACCATGGGCAGCAGGCGTGGACCGTGCCGACGTCCGCACTCGCCGATCTGCTCGCAGCCATCGACCAGGCCGGTGGGTCGCTGACCGCCGCCGCCGAGCAGCTGCGGGCCCGGGTCGAGCGCCTGCACGCGACGCTGGCCCTGAGCCGCGCCGTGGTGTCGCCCACGGGTTTCGACGTGCCCGGCCTGGCCAGGCCGCTGAAGGAGTTCCAGCGGCCCGCCGTCGAGTACGCGTCGACCAACCGGCGCTGCTTCGTCGCTGACCCGGTCGGCTTGGGCAAAAGTGTCGAGGCGATCGCGACAGTCGAAGCGCTCGGCGCCTACCCGGCCGTGTTCATCGTCCCCGCCGGCCTTCGAGCCAACTGGCAGCGGGAACTGGCGGCCACCGTGCCGCACCGGTACGTCGTCGTTCTCGAAGGGGTGAAGCCGAAGTCGTGGGGGATGCTCCGCCCCGAGATCGTCGTCATCGGCTACGGCGTGCTGCCGGAGGAGGGCGGGTGGACGAAGGTGCTCGCCGACGAGCTCAGACCGTTGGCGATCGTCTGCGATGAAAGCCAGAACATCAAGAACCCGAAGACGCTCCGCACGAGCGCCTGCATCGCCCTGTCGGTCGGGTCGCCTCGGGAAGGTGCGGTCAGGCTGTGCCTGTCCGGCACGCCGGTGGAGAACGACCGGTCCGAGTACTACGCCCAGCTTCAGTTCCTCGGCCGCACCGACGAGTTCGGGGAGGACCCGGCCTCGCTCCGCCGGATCGGCGACCTGAACAAGCGGCTGCGTTCGGCCGGCTGCTTTGTCCGCCGAAGGAAGGAGCAGGTGCCCGAGCTGGCTGAACTGCCGCCGCCGGTGTTCCACACGAAGGTGATCGGCCGCGCCGACCTGGACGGGCCGCTGATGGCCGAGTACGCCCACGCCGAACGCAAGCTGCTCGACTACCTGGCCGAACGGGCCCGGGCCTTCGCCCTGGCCGACGGCCTCGACCTCGAGGCGGCCGACGACGCCGCGCTGATGGCCCGCATGCGAGCCTCGGGCGCCGAGTACCTGATCCGGGTTGGCGTCCTGAAGCGGCTCGCGGCCCGAGCCAAGCTGGCGGCAGCAAAACGGTGGATCCAAGAGACGTTCTTCGCCGAGGGAAAGCCGGTGCTCGTGTTCTCCGTTCACCTGCAGATCGTTGACGCGATCGGCGCCGAGTTCGACGCCCCAACGATCCAGGGCAGCCAGTCCGCCGACCACCGGCTCGCCGTTGTCGACCGGTTCCAGGCCGGCGAAGTCAAGGTCGTGTCGCTGCAGATCGCCGCCGGCGGCGTCGGGCTAACGATGACCGCCGCGCACGACGGAGCGCTCATGGAGCAGGGCTGGACCCCCAGCTCCCACGACCAAGCGTTCGGCCGGTTCTACGGGCGGCTCAACGATCCTCATGGAGGGACGATGCACACGGTGATCGCCGAGGGGACGATCGACGAGGACATCGCCATCCTGATCGAGGAGAAGCGGGTCGAGGTGAACGACGCCACCGACGGGCCCGTCGAAGGGGAGGACTCGACGGAGGAGGGTGACGCTGCCGGTTCCCAGTCGGTGTTCGGCGACCTGATCGTCGGCCTCACCCGCCGCGCCCTCGGTCACCAGGCCCGCTGACCGCTGTCACGGCTTCAGGTAGAACGTAAACCGACCCCGAACCCAAGGAGCAGATGTGCCCAGTAGCAAGCCCAACCGCAAACAGGTGTCCGTCTCGATCGACGCCGACCTCGCCGCCTGGCTGATCGCCGAAGCTGGCCAGCGCCGGGTCGGTGTCGCCTTCCTCGTCGAGGCCGCCCTGACCGACCTGAAGGCGGGCATCCCGGCCCCGGCGGGCCAGCGCTACGTCGCCGCAGCGCCCGCTGCCACGGATGGAGAGGCCTAATGGACGAGTGCGTGCACTGCGGACCGGTGGCCGATCCCGGGTGCTTCGAGGAATGCGGATGCGCCTGCCACGACCCAGCCGGGGCACTGCCGCCGTCCCCCAGCGAGCCCGGCTGATGGCGGCCCCCGCCGGCGACGCGTTCATCTTCGCCCTGTGCCGGCTCGGCATCCGGCCGTACGAAGCCCGGGCTCTCGCCGCCCTCGAGGTGCTCGGCGAGGCCAACTCCACCGAGCTCGCCGAGCAGTCCGGCGTTCCGAGGACCAGCCTGTACGGCGCCTTCGAGGACCTGGTGGCCCGCAACCTGGCCGTCCGGGTCGACAAGCCCGGCACGGCCCGGTGGGCGGCGATCGGGCGTCCCGCCATCGCCTCCGCCCTGATCGCGGAGACGCAGGCGCAAGCCGACCTGATCCTGCGGACGCTCACCAGCGGGGCGCAGCCCGCTCGTGGGTGACCGGACGGCCATCGGCTGGACGGACGCAACTTGGAACCCCACCGTCGGCTGCTCCCACGTCTCGCCCGGATGCGACAACTGCTACGCCGCCCGGGAAGCCGCCGGCCGGCTCGCGCACCTACCGGCCTACGTCGGCATCGCCACCCGTGAGGCAGGGCAGCCAGCACGGTTCACGGGCGAGGTGCGCACCCTCGCCGACCGCCTCGACCAGCCGCTGCGCTGGAAGCGACCCCGACGGGTGTTCGTCGACTCGATGAGCGACCTGTTCCACCCGAAGGTGCTCGAAGCTGAGTTCACGGCACCCCAGTGGAGTGGCCCGCCGACGTCGTTCCTGGCTGAGGTGTTCGCCGTCATGGCCGCCGCCGATCGGCACACGTTCCAGGTGCTGACCAAGCGGCCGCAGATCATGGCAGCGGTTCTCGGCCACCCGAGGTTCCGCCTCGACACGAACGCCGCCCTGCTCCGTCGCGCCACGCCCGTCATGGCCGGCGGGTTCGAGAGCCTCTGGCCGAGCAACATTTGGCTTGGAACGTCGATTGAGTCGGACCGCTACAGCTGGCGCACCCGCCCCCTGCGCGACACGCCGGCCAGCACCAGGTTCCTCAGCCTCGAGCCGCTTCTCGGCCCGCTGCCGTCGCTCGACCTGACCGGCATGGATTGGGTCATCGTCGGCGGCGAGTCGGGCCCAGGGGCCCGGCCCATGGATGCTGGCTGGGTCCGCGACCTGCGGGACCGCTGCGCCGAGGGGAATGTCTGCCCCTGCGTCGCCCGGGGTCCGAGGTACAGCAACCTGGGGCCCGACCACGACGGGTCGCCCGTCTGGTGCGAGGACTGCGACGACACAGGCAGGAAGCCGGTGGCCTTCTACTTCAAGCAAGCCGGAGCCGTGCTGGCCAAGACGTGGGGTGCGACCGACGGCAAGGGCCACGAACTCGCCGAGATTCCCGAAGAGTTCCGGGTCCGCCAGTACCCGGTCGGGTCGTGATGGTCGCTCGCCGGCACCCGCCGCATCAAGTCCGCCTGCGCCTCGAGGACCGGCACGTCGGAGGCCCGCTCCACTAGCTGTCCCAACGGGCCGGCGCACAGGAAGTCGAGGTAGGCGCCGCAACTTTGGCTTGACTGCCAGCAGGCTCCAGCGCAGCGTGCGTCGTGTGACCACCACCCCTGCCCCCGTAGTGCAGTCCCGCCGGTTCGTCGTCGAGAACGACGGACGTGGCGGCTTCGACGTCGTCGACCGCGACGGCCCGGTCGCTGACGCCGGCAACTTCCGGTCCCCGTTCGTCGCCCTCCGGGTGTCGATGGACATGAACCTCGCCGACGACGCCGACGCCGGGTTCCGCCGGGACCTCCGGTGAGCGCCCCGGCCACCGACCGGCAGGAGTCGTACCTGCGGGACCTGCTCAACGGTCTGCTCACCTCGCCGTCCGAAGCCGCCAGGGACTGGGCGGACACGGCGGCGGGGGGCGTCGCCAAGGCCCGCCGGGACGGCGAGTTCGACAAGCCGATGGCGTCGGACACGATCGACGCCTGCCTGGCCGCCAAGATGCGGTTCGCCGCACCGAAGCCTGCCGCCGCCGACGACCTGCCGCTCGGCATGTACGCCGAAGGCGACGTCTTCTACAAGGTCGTCAAGTCGGGCACCGGCAACCTGTACGCCAAGCGGCTGCAGGTCGGCGACGTGAACCCGGAGACCGGCCGGGAGGCCTGCTCGTGGGAGTACGAGGGGAAGCGGCCGTTGTACCGGCTGACGTTGGAGCACCGGCTCACCGAGGAGCAGGCGAAGGAGTTCGGGATGCGCTTCGGCATCTGCATCCGGTGCACCGCCGAGCTCAGCAAGGGCGAGTCGGTCCACGTCGGCTACGGCAAGACCTGCGCCGGCCGGGAAGGCTGGTGGTACCCGACGGCCCGCCAGCTCCGGGAGCTCGAAGCGGCCGCCGCCGGCATCGGCCCCGCCCCACTGTTCGCCGAGGCCGGCTGATGGGCGCCAACCGCCACGTCGGCCCGTGGCGGGACACGGCCAGGTCTGCGGTCACGGTCGCCTTCGAGGAGGTCAACGTCGACGAGTCCGACTTCGTGCTCGTGGAGCAGGCCGACACCGTGCTGGCCTTGCCCTGGGTCGGCAAGCACCAGGTGCTCGCCGAGGTGACCTTCTCCGCCGAACGCGACCAGTACCGCGCGACCGCCACCCGATTCCCCTACGAAGGAGAGACCGCATGACCACCGACGACGCCAGCAACCTCCCGCCATGGAAGGCCGTGGCGATGACACTCGACGACGCCCTGACGCTGATCAACCGCAAGACGGGACCCAAGCGTTGCGACTGCGACTGGCAGACCTGGCCGAAGGCGGTCGACGGGCTCTGCCCTCCCTGCGCCGTGCTCTGGTACGCCAGTGCCGCCCAGGTCCAGGCGGCCCGACTGCACCAGGTCGGGTACGACGGGTGAGCGGCCAGCACACGTTCACGGTGAAGACGTGGGCTGAAAGCCGGTCGAACCGGCGAGACCGCACCTACGTGGTCGTGGCCGCTCACGCCAACGACGCCTGCTACGAGGCGACGCTGCTCGCCGAGCGGGCCATCCGCCAGTTCGTGTCGGTCTACACCGAGGTCGTCGACGTCGACGGCGCCGGCGCCCCGGCCGATTGCCCTCACGCCGAAGCCCGCAAGTGGGCCGGGTTCCGCACCCGGTGGGACGGCGGGCGGGACTGCGCAGCCTGCCAACAATCCCTTGACAGCCACGCTGCTGCTGCGGAGCGTGCGTGACGTGACCACCGCCCGCTCCTCCAGTTCCTACCGAGGGCCCGCTTCCCTCGGCGACACGTCGCACTGGCCGTTCTTCGCCATCGCCAGCCAGCGCTTCGACACGGAGCGCTGGACGGCCCGGCTGAGCAACCTCGCCACCACGATCCCGGTGGGCGAGGTCGGTGCTTTCGCCACCCGTGACGAGGCGCTGGCCGCCGCCGAGGTCGCCCTGTCGGAGCGGGCGTCGTGACCGTCGACAAGCCGATGCTGGCCTTCCCCGGGGACCCGGCACTGATAGCCAGGCTCCTGGTCGACGACCGGTTCTGCTGTCAACAGAAAGTTGACGGGGAACGAGCCCTGGTGCTCGTCGACGCCGGCAAGGTGACCGTCCTGAACCGCACCGGCTCGACCAGCCGCTGCGCGACGCAGCAGATCCGCCAGGTGTTCGCCCGCCTCCACCAAGGCTCCTGGTGTTTCGACGGGGAGATCCTCGACGGCACCCTGTGGCTGTTCGACATGCCCGAAGCGGCCGGGCTCGTCGACTGCGCCACCCCGTTCGGCCTCCGGTTCGGGGTGCTCGCCGAGATGTTCGACCGGGTCCTCGCCGGCTCCGACGCCGTCAGGCTGCTGCCGGTGGCCCGCACGACCTCGGAGAAGGTGGCGTTGCGCGACAAGGTCCGCCGGGCCAACGGCGAAGGCCTCGTGCTGAAAGACGTCGACGCCCCGTACCTGCCGGGCAAGCGGTCCCGGTACCTGTACAAGGACAAGCACTGGCATGAAGCTGACTGTGTTGTCACCGCCGTCGGCGTGGGCTGGTCGAAGCACACGAACAGCACCAAGGCCAACATGGAGTTGAGCGTGTTCCGGGGCAGCACGCTTGTGAAGGTGTGCGAGTGCGGCGACGGCGGCCTCGTCGTCAAGGTCGGCGACGTGGTTGAGGTAAGATACTTGACGTGGTCAGGGTCAAGTCTCATCCAACCGACACTCCCGCGCCGGCGCATGGACAAGGCGCCCGAGGAGTGCACGTGGGATCAGCTGGCACCGTCAGGGACGAAGGCGGTCCTACTCGAACCGACCCGCTCTACGGAGTGTGGCGTGGCATGAAACAGCGGTGCACAAATCCGGCCAGCCTGTTCTACGATCGGTATGGCGGCCGAGGCATCAGCATTTGCGACGACTGGCTTCACGACTTCAAGGCATTCCGGGCATGGGCGCTCAGTCACGGTTACGAGCGCGGTCTAGTGATAGATCGACGGGACAACGATGGTCACTACACCCCCGCCAACTGTCGGTGGGTGACCTACAGGATCAGTTCGGAGAACAGGTCTGACGCCTTCCTGGCAACCGCCTTCGGGGACACACTGAATGTGAGCGCCTGGGCTCGTGACCCTCGCTGTTGCGTGAAGGAAGCCACGCTCCGCAGGAGACTCCGTGCCGGCTGGGGTCCGGAGGAAGCCCTGTCCATACCGGCAGGCGGACGCCCCCGGGCCGGACGCCCCCGGGCCACCTACTGCGTTCATGGTCATCCGCTGTCAGGCGACAATCTGTCGATCACGCCGTCGGGTTCGCACGTATGCAAGACATGCGCTCGGGCGAGGAACCGACGCTACAAGACCAAGATGAAAGTGCTGCGCGGGGGGATCGGCCTAGCGACCACCGGCCCAGCTGGTCGTCGGCTCGAAGACCGTGCTGACACCCAGCCAGGCACGATGACGACATGAGCACAACGAACCCACGCCCCCTGGTCCTCGAGCGGAAGGACCAGGCTGACGAGACGCCGACGGTCGGGGCGATCTCGATGACCCCGCCGATCACCGAGGACTACTGGACCTACCGGGTCGTCGTCGCCGACGGCCAGGCCATCGTCGGCTTCCCGAAGTTCAACACGATCGGCATCGGCTTCGCCGTCGAGGAGGACTGGAACACGAACCTGCCCTACAGCGTGGCCGCCGAGGAGCTCCTGGAGCACATCGGCCACAACCGGGGCAGCGACGACATCAGCGACGAGACCTGCCTGGAGGCCATCCGGCTGATCCAGGCTGCCGCTCGGGCCGACCGGGGCGACCCGCCGTTGCCCGGATGACCCGCCGCCTGGGAGACTCGGCCGGCAAGCAGCGACGGAAAGGTGTCAGGTGGAACGGAGCGAGAAGGTGATCAGCGGAGTGGCCTGGAAGGCCACGGCCGGCGGCCGGTGTACGAGGATGGTCTCGGGTCGACCCGGTGGGATCGGCCCGGCGCTGACGCCCTGCCTGGAGCGTGGTGCCTGGCGGCGTGTGGCCGGCTCCATGACGGTCCGTCTGTGCCAGGACCACATGGGGGAGTGCGAGGAGATGGACGCCGAGCTTCGGGCCGGCCTGGCCGACGAGCGGGCCGTTGAGGGGGCACGGTGATGGCCAGTGAGGGGGCACGGTGATGGCCAGCGCCCACGGCAAGACGTACTGGTGCCTGATCGGATGGTGGTGGGGCCCGGCCGCCTGGGCCGGCCGGGTCGCCCTCTGGCTGGTCCTGTGGCCCGCCGGCCTGTGGCGGTCGTTCGTCCACCACGGCAAGAACCGGGACCGCCGCATCGAGCGGAAGGCCAACCGTGGCTGAGCTCGACGTCCGCTACCTCGGCGGTCTGCTGCTGGTCGCCCTGTTCTGCGGCCTCGTCGCCTACCGGCTCGCCCGGGCCTTGACCACCGACAGCCTCTTCGTCGGCAGCCGGGAGCGGCTCGAGGCGTGGGCCTACGTCCTCGACGACGATGGGGAGCCCACGTGGAAGGCCGTGCGCAGGCGAGGCCGACCCGACAAGTTCGACCTGACCACCGGCGAAGCCGTGGCGGTGAGCGAGGTGAGGCCCCTACTGACGATCGCCCGGGGCAAGCTGGCGGACTTGCTCACGTGCATCCACTGCACCTCGATGTGGTTCGCCGCCGGAGCCGTCTGCCTGCTCACCTCGACCTGGCCATGGCAACTCGGCTGGAACGGCTGGCTGACCGCCGTTGCTGCCGCCGCCGTGGCGTCGTTCCTGGGGGCCGTCGACGGCCGGTCCTGACCTGTCACCTCGACTGGCAGCGTTGAGAACATGACCATCACCACTGCCGCCGTCAAGGTGTACCGAGTGCAGCTGTTCACGAAGGGCGGCCGGCACACCTACCCGCAGACGTTCTTGGACGTCGACGAGTGCGAGGAGGTGGCGAAGAAGGCGTTGCGGTCCACGCACGACGCCCCCGGGTGGATGAGCACCGAAGCCTGCGTGATCGACGCCACCCGGGTCACCACGGTTCGCAAGGTCACGTGGGCGGCGATCCTCCGGGAGGATGCCATCGCCGCCGGCGAAGCCCCGGAGGTTGACCCGTTCGTCGCCGAGCAGGACGACCTGACCGTCAGCCTGCCTGAAGCGGTCGCCTCGGCGCTGCACGCCGAGGCGGCCAGGAAGGGCGTGTCCGCCGAAGCCCTGGCGGCCGCCACCATCGAGGAGCGCTATCCCGTCGCTGTCGCCCTAGCCCAGGCTGCCGCCGCCGACGAGGAGCGCTACCCGCCAGCCTTCGCCCACGACGAGGAGCCCTTCTAGGATGCTCGTGCGCAGCAATCCCGACGGCGGCCAGCGGCTCGCCTTGCACCTCGCCGCGGCACTCGGCGTCGACCAGGTCGACGACCCGGACATGCCGACCTGCCTGATCGAAGTCGACACGCGGCTCGCGGAGATTGTGCCCATCCGGCCCGAACCGATCAGCCTGCTGGCCAGGCTTCGCGACCTGGCCGGAGCCGAGCTCCTGTCGGAGCACCCCGGCGAGGCGTTCATGCTGACCCCGTCCGGCGCCGGGATCACCGCCGACCTGGTAGCCGTCGCCCTCACCCAGGCGGAGACGCTGGCCGGCATGAGGCTCACATCGGTGATCGACCTGATCGCCTACCTGCAGGACGAAGCTGGCGGCGCATGAGCCTCGAGGCCCTCGGGGCTGCTGTCGCCGCCGCCCTTGGTGTGGCCGGCCTGCTCGTCGGCTGGGACGCCAAGACCGGCGAGCTCGGGCCGTTCCTGACCGGAGCCGTCCTGGCGTCGGCGGCGACGGCGTTCGTTGTCGCCTGGTGCCTGGCGGGGCTGCTCCCAGCCGCCTTCCCTCCCGCCCACCGCTGAGCCGCCCATCAGGCGCCCACAAGCCCTACAACGGCTTCGTTCGCTTTTCGACCCTCACCATCCTCAGACCTTGGTTGCATGGCCGGTCAAAGGCTCACCTCGGATGCTGTGACGCCGCACCCCAACCCCTTCCCGGCCGGCCCAAGAGCCACACATGTCGACAACGCTTGGTTGGACCTAGAGAGTTTGACTCCAAGTCGAATAGACTCGTGGGCATGTGCGTGAAGATCGGTTCCTCGTCGAGCCGCCATGGCCGCATAGAAACGAGCCTCAAGTT
>Ga0136611_10000112_pt1 | contig 44870 bp, 34 predicted proteins | sample AntDrymUQ2232306_2_FD_106645 | JGI IMG/M metagenome (GOLD analysis project Ga0136611, IMG submission 106645) | Polar desert sand microbial communities from Dry Valleys, Antarctica - metaG UQ223 (23.06) | ecosystem: Environmental > Terrestrial > Soil > Desert | place: Antarctica: Dry Valley... | reverse complement strand
GATTGCGTTTCATAGTTTTCTCCTGTTTTATTCAAAATGGGTGCAAAAGCAAAATGGGCTGTGTTAGATTGTCGCCGCACTCGTTTCAAGCAACAACCGCCCGACCAAACGTTTGTAAATCCAGGCGTCGCATCAACGTATCGAAATATCCCGAGCATTTCGATAACCTTGTCTCGCCTTGGTAAAGAGTATTCGTGCTGATTCTAAATCGAAACGTGGTGCTGTGCAAAGCGAATAAGGCGTACAGGCAGGCAGGTGAGTTGTAAAAGCGGGTGCCGGCGGAGGTCGGGGAGATCTCGCCGCGATCTTACTCCTGATAAAACTCTTTACGTCGTTCCCCGAGCTCGGCGAGGATATCCGTTTTATCCTGAAACCCGGCGAGAGGCGTGAGTTGTTCGAGAATGTATTTCCAATCGAGCGCGCTCTGCTTAATTAATACAGTTTCAATGTCGTTCCAATCACGCGGCCGGGCGGCAAACGCTTTTAGAACGATCAGGTCTTCCGCAGTACAAATCTTCAGCGTGATACCGGGCAGATACTCTTTATATACCGCCCGCGCGACCATCCCTGCTTCAAACGGCACGGCCCCGAGAGACACGTCAACGCCTACTCCGGACTCGGTTTTAAGCAACAGGACGCGGCTTCGCAGCGCGAACTCTCTGGCTCCTCCGATTCTCGATGCGAACTTTACGAGAAATTTATCAATGTAAATTTCCTCGTTGCCAACGCCGGTCAGAACTGTTAGATCTACGTCCTTCGTCAGCCGCTGCTCTCCCCAGAATTGCAGGGCCAAACCACCGATAATGCAAAACTCCCAATCGTTGTGCTCGCACAATGATTGAAGCTCTACTGCGGTTTCGACGAGCTCTGTCATCGAAGTTTTTCGAGTCGTTTGTGGAATTCGACGAGCCCGGAGTAGGGCTTGACCGGATCTAACCAAAGAGCTGAGCGGAGAGCACTGTCAAAGAGCGGGATGACGTCTGTCAGAACCGATTGGCGCATCTCTTTACGACGCAGGGCATCCAGGACCTTCCCGGTCTCTTTCCATCGTTGCGCCCAGGCCTGAAGTCGGTCGGGATCTGTCGTCATGGTCTGATTTTATCATAATTTCCGGCCTTGACATGGTCTGTCGACCCGACTCAAATTGGATGTAAGTGTCTGACGAAACATCGAAAAAGAAAAAGATCAATTACAAGAGCGCTTGGGCTGAGGCTAGGCGGATAATTTGGAATGCTCGCGGTCGGCTGGCGATCGGGAGTGTGCTGCTGTTGGTTTCGCGGCTCGCGGGGATGGTTTTGCCGGCTTCGATGAAGTATGTCGGCGACGAGGTTTTTACAAATCGCAACTACTCCCTCCTAAAATGGATCGCGCTCGCAATCGGAGTATCCACGCTCATTTCCGGGATCACAGGATTTGCTGTCTCGCAGATTTTAGGCGTTGCCGCACAGCGCGCAATTACCGAAATGCGCAAGCGAGTGCAGACACACATCGAGCGTTTGCCGGTTGCGTACTTTGACTCGACTCAAAGCGGGCAATTAATCTCACGCATAATGAACGACGCCGAGGGAATCCGCAATCTCGTCGGCACAGGGCTCGGTCAGATACTCGGAAGTCTTGTTACGGCTACTATCGCGGTCGGCGTTCTGTTTTACCTGAACTGGCAGCTAACGTCGGCGACGATGGTCGTGCTGCTCGTTTTTGGCGGAACACTGCTGTACGCGTTTAAGGTGCTGCGGCCGATCTTTCGCGAACGCGGAGAGATCACTGCCGAAGTCACGGGTCGTCTCGGTGAATCGCTCGGCGGGATTAGAATCGTCAAAGCTTACACGGCCGAGAAACGCGAAGAGCGCGTGTTTGCCCGCGGTGCTCACCGGCTGTTTCGCAACATCGCAAAAACAGTTACGGGCGTCTCCGCGATTTCGTCATTTTCATCCGTTGTAATCGGAGCGATCGCCGTCGTAATGATCATAATCGGCGGCAATGCAGTGCAGGACGGATCGATGACGCTCGGCGACTTTCTGATGTACATATCGTTTACGTTTTTGCTCGCAATGCCTGTGATCGAGTTGACGTCGATCGGTACTCAAATTACCGAAGCTCTTGCCGGCCTCGATCGTATTCGCGAAGTCCTCGCGATGCCCACCGAAACCGACGAAGACGCCGCGAAAGAATCGCTGCGCGAGGTAAGAGGCGAGATCGAATTCCAGAATGTATTCTTCGAATACGACGAAGGCGTGCCGGTTCTCAAGGATGTCTCCTTCCACTCTCCGGCAGGCTCAACGACAGCGTTAGTCGGCTCATCGGGCTCGGGAAAATCTACGATACTCTCGCTGGTTTTGAACTTTATACAACCGACAAAAAGTGACGAGGGACGAGTGACGAGTGACGAGCGAGGAAAAGCCGGCGTTATTAGGATTGATGGTAAAGACCTGCAAAAGGTAAAACTTCGCGACTATCGAAGTCATCTCGGCGTCGTGCTGCAGGATAATTTTCTGTTTGATGGAACGATTCTCGATAACATTCGATTTTCAAATCCCGAGGCCACCTTAGAGACAATCAAAGAGATGTGCCGCATTGCTAACGCTAATGAATTCATCGAGAAATTTCCAAATGGATACGACACCATCGTCGGCGAACGCGGTGTAAAACTTTCCGGCGGCCAGCGACAAAGAATCGCGATCGCTAGAGCTCTGTTAGCAGATCCGCGCATTCTTATCCTCGATGAAGCGACTTCCTCATTAGATTCCGAAAGTGAAGCTCTGATCCAGGATGGACTGAACAACCTGCGAAAGGGAAGGACGACTTTCGTGATAGCCCATCGCCTTTCTACTATTAGAAGCGCCGATCAGATTTTGGTGGTTGAGGCCGGCGAGATTTTCGAGCGAGGTTCGCACGATGAATTGATCACTCTCGGTGGCAGGTACAAACAGCTGTACGACAAACAATACCGATTCGAGCAGAATCTTTTTGTGAATCCCGGCGAAGACTTTACCGGCAAGACCGCGAACGTGAACGCCACAACAAAACTTTAGTCGTGAACGCCACAACAAAACTTTAGTTATGAATACGGAACAAACTTACGCAAATCATGTTCGTTGGTATCCTCTCTTCCATTTTGTGCTGACGCCGATCCTGGTTATCAATCTGGTCTGGCAAATCGTCCGGCTTTGGCAGGATTTTAGCTGGGATAGAGCGGAGACCGTTCTGCTCGCCATCGGCCTGGTCATCCTCTCACTCGCCGCCCGCCTCCAGGCGTTACGGGTTCAGGACCGTCTGATCCGCCTAGAGGAGCGCCTGAGGTATCGCGAAGTTCTGGAACCTAGTCTCGCTGCCGCGGCGTGCGAACTGCCAGCCGGAAAGATGATCTCACTGAGGTTTGCATCAGATGCTGAACTGCCGGCTTTGATGGAGCGCGTTGTGAACGGAGAACTTCGAACCTCGAAAGAAATCAAAACTGCGATAAAAGAATGGCGCGGCGATTATCTTCGTGTCTGAGATCGTTAGTTTTCCCGCTCAACCTCTTTCGACAAGATTTCCTTTAGCGTAACAAAACCCTCGACATTGCCTGCCGAGCGAAGCACGATGCGGAACATCGGTTTGATAAACGGGATGAAGTAGGTTTTTCCGCGCACAGCCGATTGATACGAAAACGTGCCAACAGCTTTCAGGCACCGCTGCAGGGTCTGCAGCCGAAATTCGTACGCAAAGTCAGCTTCATCGATCTTTGGCAGGCCCAACGTTCTCCGCACCGTGAGGAAATATTTTCGCTGGGCGGCAAGCCATTCTGGCGGCGGCGGTTCTGTGATCCGATCAAGCAAAAGAGAGACGAGATCATACGCCGCGGAACCCATGCGCGCGTCCTGGTGGTCGATGATACGCATTTTGTCATTCGCGTCGAGCATTAGATTCGCCGCATGAAAGTCTCTATGACATAGGACGCCCGCATAACCCTCGAGCGTCGCTGCGAGGAAAGAGAATTCCTGGGACAAGGCTGCGCCCGTCTTAGCGTTTAGAGGCTGTCTAAGATAAGTTTCGAAATAGTGCTGCTTAAAGAAGTCTAGCTCCCACAACAACTTTTCTTTATCAAAACGAAGTGTGGAGGCGATGGAACCGGTTGAAAAGGCGCGCGCGGTGGCCAGCTGAATTCGAGCGATGAGGGAGATCGCTTCTTTCCGCAGACGGTCACGGCGGCCGTCATCCGAGTTTCCGAGTTCCGTCCTCAAAACGCGATCTCCCAAATCCTCCTGGATGATGATGCCGTGCACCTCGGAGACCGCATAGATCTCGGCGACCGGCAGATCCGCGGAGAGGAAAAGAGAGGAAGTGTCTAAATACGTATTTTCGTCCGACGAGAACGAGGCGGGATAAACACACGCAACGGCGGTCGAAGCATTCCAGGCAATTCTAAAATACTCGCGCGTTGACGCGTCAGCCACTAGCGGCTCAACCTGCACTCCCTCGCCTATCGTCTCGAGGAATGATCTCAGTCTTTCGATGCTGGCAGCCATGTCAGTTGAGGGGCACGATATAATTCTCGCCCTGCACGTATCCGTGCAGCGCCTTTTCCGGAATTTCAGAACAGCTTCTTACCATGTCTGCCGACACGATCGCAGCGTTTTCGAAATGCTCGCCCGCCTCAATCTGCACGCCGTCCGCCACTATCGTACGGTAAAGCGAGGCACCATCCCCGACTGTCACATCGTCCCACAGTATTGAATCTTTGAGGCTTGCGGCTCCCGCGAGTATGCAGTTACGACCGAAATGCACGTCACCGGATTTCATCATAGCGAGTGAAATGTCCAGGTATCGTGGAATCGTCGAGAGCTCAAACCAATCGCCTTGGGCGACGTGAGCAGCGACGTTGCCTCCATTCTTGATGTACGGAATGTAGACGTCGGTCACTGTGTCGGAAAATCCGGCTCCAGGAATTAAGTCAAAGATCGCAGGCTCGACGACGTGGATTCCGGTAAACATCAGCGGCACCGGAATCTCGTGTTCGGTGTCGCGAAGTTCAGCCTCACCGACGGGTTGAGCGTGTGGCCCGAAGCGGTCGATAAATCCATCGGTGGTCTCGACGATCGTAAACTTTTCGCGTTTGTGATTTTCCTTGAGCACCATAGTCGCAACTGCACCTGAGCGTCGGTGCGTTTCGATGGCGGCGGCAATATCGATATCGGTTACTATTTTTCCGTTTACGATCACAAAGGTTTCATCGCCGAGCAACTCGCGAGCGTGAACGAGAGCGCCCGCCGTCCCGAGGATCTCTGGAACCTCTCGGCTGTACGCGATCTTCACGCCGAAGTTGCTGCCATCGCCGAGGGCTTCGATAACAGAGTCGGGCTGATGGTGGAGGTTGACAACGATGTCGGTGATGCCATGCCGAGCAATGTATTCCGCGACATAGCCCACGAGCGGCTTGCCCAGGAAGGGAATGGCCGGCTTGGTTCTATCGATCGTGAGCGGGAAAAGCCGCGTGCCGAAACCCGCGGCGAGGATCATTGCCTTCATAGACTGGCTACAACTTTACGTGATGAACTGGGAGTTCTCAAACCGTTGTCCCTCGAGGCAAAAGAAAGGCCGCGGTCGAAACCACGGCCTTTTCCGAAATGACTAAACTCCGAGGAGATTAGTGCGTGTTGAAGTTTGCGACCGGGTAGTCCATGCTCTGTCCAAACGGAACGATGAGCGTAGTCCCCGCACTACCGCGAACGTAAAAGGCAGATGCCCCAGCTGTTGTGCTCGAACGCCAGACGGCCTGATCGGTCTTCCCGTCGCCGTCGTAGTCACCCTGAGTCTGGAAGTCGGTTGCGGATGTGCCCCACGCGACTTGCTGATCGGCACCGCCGCCGCTCGGGCGAGAGAACCAGACGAGCTGGCCGCCAATACCACGTGTAACAGAGAGATCGGTCTTCCCATCACCGTCGTAGTCTCCCGGCACTATGAAATCGGTGGATAGACCAAATCGTTGAATTGGCAGAATGCCCCCTGTGGATAGACGAATGTAGAAATCACCGGCTCCACCGTTGGGACGCTGGATAGCAAAATCGGAGCTGCCGTTACCGTCATAGTCGCCCGGAGCAGGGAAGTCCCCAAACTGTCCCCACCGGGTGAAAACCACAGGACCGCCGAGCGTAGCAGCCGAGCGGTAAAACCAAGTGCTGCCCAGACCCGCAGATGCACCCCTGCGATAGACGGCAAAGTCGGTACGACCGTCGCCGGTATAATCCGCTACCACCGAAGGATCGTCGCCAGTCTGGCCAAACGGCTCGACTAACGCTGTAAAGTTGGTACTGCGGAGTATGTAGAACGCCGCAACGGTTGCTGCACCGGGACGCCAGATCGCAATGTCGTCGCTGGTATCCGTATCCCAGTTACCCGAGATAAAGAAGTCACCGGCAAGGCCCCAGTCCTTTGCAATCGTAGTGTTCGTCCCCGCGTAGTTTGAAAACCACCGAATCTGACCGTTGACACCGCCGCCAATGTTACGAACAACGGTGTAGTCCGTCTTACCGTCGCCGTTTAAGTCGACCGGGCCATTTGCCGGGATAGAAGCAGCGGTTGTATAGCTAACCGTGTCGACGCCGATGTAGTTGGAGTTGTCTCCAGCAGGGCCGCCGTCCTCAACAAAGTAACGGAATGCAAATCGTCCGGTTGCACCAGGTGCTACGCCGGACACGGTCAATGTTACTTCCGTCCAAACTTCCGGGTAATTAGCCGGAGGTGAACCGCCGCCAGTGTTGTAAGTCGGATTAATATCGATCAACAGATTTGTGAAGTCACCGATACCCGTATTGCCTGTGCCCACATTTGTGCTGGCGCCTGCAGTAGACAGACGAACCTGAAGCCGATCAGGAAACGGGTTTGCCGTGCCGGTTCGGGTCCAGAACTTGAATTGAGCACCATTGACGAGATTGACATGCGGCGTAATCAGCCAGTTGCTGATCGTGTTCGCACCGGTCGTAGAGTTAAAGTTTGCAGCGATGTACGAGTTGGTCGGGCCAGCCTGTGCCGGGAAGACGGCGGGGTTCCCCTGAAACCACCCAGTCGTACCGACCGGCACGCTGTTATTTTGCGTAGTCCAGCCCGGAACTGGCACCACGGCGAATCCTTCACTCAAAGTTGAAACCTGCGCGTTTGCGGACGCACCAAAGAATAGAGTCAAACCGAGAACGGCAATAGCGAGCATCGAACTGCGCCACCGTCGGAATGAACTGGTGTTATCAAAAGACATAAACCCTTCCTCCTAGAACTAACCTAAATTTTCTAAAATGCGTTGAACCTAGCTATTAATCTTTGTAGATTTAAGCCAAGTCTATCGTTTTCGTTAACCGTGGGTCAAGCGGAAAACCGGGCTCGAGATTTTTATCGCCAATAGCGATACGGCTCGAGTTGGAATCCCGCTAATCATGGCAGCGACACGAACTTTGCTATTAACAATTCGACAAACTCGGCCGGGTGGCTTAACTTACGGTCGATGACGCAAGAAGCTCCGACTAAGAACGACCGACGAGAAATTTTCGGTTGGATGATGTACGACTGGGCAAATTCGGCCTTCTACACCAGTGTCATCGCCGTGCTTCTCGGGCCCTATCTCGTTAGCCTCGCTGAGCAGGCCGTCGGCAAGGACGGCTTAATACTCGACCTAGGACTGTTCCGCGTCACCGCAGGAGGATATCCCGCGTTTTGTGTCGCCCTCTCGGTTGTCTCGATGGTAGTTTTCCTGCCGGTTCTGGGTGCCGTGGCCGACTACACCGCGCTAAAGAAATGGCTAATGGCCGTCTTTTGTTATGTGGGCGTGGTAGCCAGCGGAATTCTATTCTTTGTAACCGGTGACTCGTACATCATCGGCGGAACTCTGCTAATTGTCTCGAACATCGGCTTTGCGGCTGCGAACGTGTTCTACAATGCGTTCCTCGTCGACATCACGACCGAGGACCGCCGCGATCGGGTATCGAGCTACGGCTATGGAGCGGGATACATAGGCGGCGTTGTGATGCTCCTGATGAATCTCGCTCTCATTGCGTACGCAGAGGAACTCGGAATCACACGTGGACTCGCTGTTCGAATTTCATTTCTTGCAGCCTCCGTTTGGTGGGGAGTGTTCGCCTTCATTTCGTTTTCGCTGATACGAGAGCGCCAACCCGCCAAGAAAGTTCCCGCAAATACGAGTATCATCACCGTCGGATTTCGGGAACTCTGGCAAACACTCAAGGAGTTGAAGAAGCTTCGCTACACAGCATTATTCCTCGCGGCATATCTCTGCTACAACGATGGAATTCAGACGGTCATTCTCCAATCGTCAGTTTTCCTCTCTCAAGAGTTATTTTCTCAGGCCGAGCGTGATGCCAATCTGGATCAATCGTTTCTGATCGTTATCTTTCTGATCGCCCAGGTCTCCGCATTTGTCGGAGCGATATCTTTTGAAAGGCTTGCACGAATTATCGGCGCGAAACGCACAATCCTTATCTCGCTCGGCGTATGGTGTGCGATCGTGATCTACGCCTACGGATTCCTGCAGACTCGCTTCCAGGCTTACTTTATGGGTATGGCGATCGGCTTTGTCCTTGGCAGCGTACAGGCACTTTCGCGATCGCTTTATTCGCAAATGATTCCGCGGGGACGCGAGTCATCGTTCTTCGGGCTTTATGAGATATCGGAAAAAGGCACCTCGTGGATGGGTCAGCTTTTGTTCACGATTATAATCGGGACGACCGGGTCATTTCGACAGGCGATCTTAGGTCTGATCGTTTTCTTTGTAGTCGGAAGTATTATCCTTTTCTTTACCAACACAGCGCGCGCCGTTCAGGATGCCGGAAACTCCACACCGGACGAAGGTGGTTCGCTCACGTAACTTGCACGGCGCGCATATAATCCATCTTGGAGGCCTCCTGCGAATTATTCATTATGACCAAGGCAAATGGCGAACGAATCGTGACTATCTTTGGCGGCTCGAAATGCGGCGAAAGTTCGGAGGAATATCAGCAGGCCAAGGACCTCGGGGCGCGGCTGGCGGAGGCGGGATTTACGATCTGCACCGGTGGATATTTGGGTGTGATGGAAGCTGCATCGCGAGGCGCACGCGAAAAGGGCGGCCGGGCTTACGGAATTGTAATGAATCAATTCAAATCGGAGCCAAATCGATACCTTACGGATAAGGTTGCGACCGACCATTTTTACGACCGGCTGCAAAATCTAATCACTCGAAGCGTCGGGTTTGTCGCCTTCCGAGGAGGAATGGGCACGGTAACCGAGATCTCGCTCGTTTGGAACAAACTCCAAACAGGTGTTCTTGCGAGCCGTCCTCTCGTGCTAGTTGGTGATTGCTGGCATCCCGTTGTCGAAGCGTGGCAGAAGTCGCTCGCCGTGACCAACGCGGACGTTTCACTCCTGGATTTCGTAGACGACGCCGCGGCCGCGTGCGAGATTCTCATCAAAAAGACGCGCGAGGTAACAGCATGAACTGTCCAAAATGCGATGCGAGCCTGCTGGACGGCGCCAAGTTTTGCGGTGCTTGCGGCACGACAATCGATCCGCGTGCGACTCAGCCGATTTCCGGCGGGGCTTTCCGATTTGACGCCGACGGCCGGGGTCAGGGTCGAGGTTACACCTGGGAGATCCTGCACGAAGGCGCTTTCGCACTCGCGGTCGTCAACCTACAGGACGGTCAAACTATCTCCGCAGAGGCCGGCGCGATGGTTTCGATGTCTTCAAATGTCGATCTGCATTCGGAGCTGAAGGGCGGCGTCTTCGGCGCGTTAAAACGAGCTGTAGGTGGTGAGTCGGCTTTCGTGTCGACTTTTACGGCGAACGGCGGTCCGGGTGAGGTGACCTTAGCACCCGGGGCTCCGGGCGACGTCGCGGGCATCGAGATGAATAATCAGGCCTTTGCTGTACAGTCAAGCTCGTACCTGGCCGGCGACTCGAGCTTGAACGTTGACACCAAATTCGGCGGCACGAAATCGTTCTTCGGCGGTGAGGGCCTCTTCGTTCTTAACGTCTCAGGTACGGGTCTGCTGCTCGTATCGTCCTTCGGCGCGATTCACCGGAAAACGCTTCGACCTGGCGAAAGCTATGTTGTTGATACCGGCCATCTCGTCGCGTGGGAGGCTCACCTGCAGTACACTCTTCGAAAGGCCGCCAAGAGCGGCTATCTTCGGAGCTTTTTAAGCGGCGAGGGAATGGTGGCCGAATTCGTCGGCCCCGGCGAAATACTCATTCAAACCCGAAACTTAGCGGCGTTTGCCGGAATGCTAAAGCCTTTCTTCCCATCGCAAGGAGGCGGCAGCGGAATAAGCTTCGGCAGCTGATGCTTGCACCTTGGCAGACTCGAGATCATCTACGGATAGAAGTGAAAGCGCCGAGACGTCGCTCGACGGTGTGGTCGTTTCGCGAGGAATTGCGACGGGTACTGTAGTGTGTTTCTACGGCCAGTCCCGGCAGTACTTTCGATACGAACTTGGGTTCTCCAATGGTGTCTCAGCCGAGATTCGTCGACTCGAAGGGGCGACCGCCGCAGCGATTGCGGTGCTTAGGAATTATTCATCGACAAGACGTGGTCAGGCCGCCGCGGAAATTTTCGATGCGCAGCGAATGATGATCGAGGACTCGGACCTGATTTCGAGAGCTTGCGACACCGTTCGACAAAAGAAAATAAACGCCGAATGGGCGTTAAAGATCGAGTCGGACCGAAACATCGAAAAGATTAGCGCGATATCCGACCCACACCTGCGCGAAAAAACTCTTGATTTCAGGGATGCCGTAGAGCGCGTTCAGAATCACCTCTCAGGTACTGAATCCGGAATAGCACTTGCACCAAATAGCGTTATCGTAGCCTCGGAAATTAGGCCTTCGACGCTGATTGCTTTCGCGCAGACGCCTCCCGTAGCAATCGTGACTGAGCACGGCGGATGGACGTCCCATGCCTTCATCATAGCCAGGGAAATGCAAATCCCAGCGGTCGCCGGGGTGGCACACATTCTCCGGCGCCTCTCGGACGGTGCAATCCTCCTGGTCGACGCAGAGGCCGGCCGGGTAACGATAAAGGATCATTTAGCTTCACCCGGAACCTTAGAGTTTGCCTCTAAACCATTGATCCCACGTATTATTACCGCGATACCGGAGCCCGTTGACTTGACAACTTTAGACGGCGTTCGCGTTCGCATTTCGGCGAACGCGGAGACGCGGGAACGGTGCGCGCGTGCGATCGAGCTGGGCGCCGATGGGATCGGATTACTTCGCTCGGAATATTTATTCGATTGGCATCGCGGGATTCCGGATCTTGAAACGCAGACAAGCGCTTATCGTGAATCGTTCGGCGCAGCGGCCGGGCGGCCTTGTCGTATACGTACATTTGATATTCCGGCTGACAGGCTGATCGACACGGTCGAACAATTAGAGAAAAACCCCGCTCTCGGCCTGCACGGTATCCGGCACTCTCTCGCCGACGAGCATCAATTCCGCATTCAGCTTTCCGCAATTGTGACGGCCGCAGAGGACGCGGATGTAGAGATCGTGTTTCCATTAGTCTCGAATGTTGACGAGGTGCGTCAGGCGAAAAGAATTCTGTCCGCAGCCTGTACCAATGCCGGCCGTCCCATCCCGCGTGTCGGTGCTTTGATCGAAGTTCCGGCCGCCGTGCTTGCAATCGAGTCTTTACTTGGCGAGCTCGACTTCGTGTGCGTTGGCTCCAACGACTTGGTGCAGTACCTAGTGGCTGCAGACCGTGACAACGAATTGGTTGCCGCTACATATCAAACACTGCACCCGGCGGTGATTCGCTCGTTAAAATTGATCGCTGATGCCGCGGCTGTCGCCGGCAAGAAGGCCGTTGTCTGCGGCGAGATGGCCGGATCGCCCTTCTACGCACCTCTGCTGCTTGGACTCGGTTTCACGTGGTTCAGCATGAACGTCACCTCCATCGAGAGCGTCCGCGAGTTAGTCCGCGCGATCTCCGTCGACGAATCAACAGCTATGACCCGGCAGATTCTAGGCGTGCATACAGCGGCGGAGGCGGAGACGCTCCTGGCGGCATTTCACAAAGAACATCTCCCCGCGAAAACGACCACTCAGCCTGCCCGCCGTCAATAGAACTTGTATAAGTTCGCGAGAATCGATCACGGTCTGCCTTTATACAGGTCGGTCGAGCGGTCTCGACGAAGCCGTATGTTCCGATCCGCGGCTTTCTGCGTTCAACAAAATTTTGCTATACTTTACAAGCCTTGCTATGGGCGCTCCGGGCAGTCGCTGTCGCATTCGATGCGAGAGAGGAAAGTCCGAACACCAATAGGGCAGCGAGCCGGATAACATCCGGGCGTTCCGATTTATCGGGATGACGACAAGTGCAACAGAGAGTAAACCTGCCCCGACTCGTCGGGGTGATGGGTGAAAGGGTGAGGTAAGAGCTCACCGGCGCGGATGGTAACATCGGCGGCCAGGTAAACTCCTCGCGGTGCAAGATCAAATAGGGAATCGCGAAATTTGTACGGCCCGTACAATGCTTCCTCGGAGGCCGCAGATTCCGGGTAGATCGCTCGATCCCGGCGGTAACGTCGGGGCTAGATGAATGACTGCCGCCTCAATTTATTGAGGAGACAAAATTCGGCTTATGAAGGGGCGTCCATAGCTTTCGGCACACATTTTCATTTCTTGAGGAGTAACCAAATCTCGTATGGCCAATCGAAAAGGCGTTTTCATCGGAGCTTATGTTCCGAATGAATTGAAAGAATCCTTAAGACGTCGGGCCGCGGGCGAACACAGAACTCTTTCGCAGGAAATAACCCGCATTCTAGTAGAAGCGGTGCACGGCAAAGGATTACCAGCGGGTAGTGTGGACCGTCGCGTGGCGCCATATGTTCCACGCCGTAGGGCGACAGATCCTCCGATTCGGCGCCGCGCCGAGGATCTTCCGTACATCAAGCCTGAGAAAAAGAAATAATTTTATCTAGCGATTTGGTCGTGCCGCTGTCGAATTGATGGCGGCATTTTTTAATTTGCGGGACCGTTGTTGATAAACTTCTTGCAATGAATCCTAAAGCAATCGCAACCGCAATTATCGCGGGCCTTGCCGGGCTCGCCGCGGGCTTTGTACTAGCGAACACTCTCAACCGTTCCACGATCTATGCATTAAAAACGCAGCTCGACCAGCGGGCTGCTCAGCCGACGAACTCAAACCGTGCGGGAAGCGGCGAGTTGTCAATGGCACCGGAAGAGATCGCGGCAAGGATCGCGGAGGCCGATGCAAATCCGACGGACTTCGCTTTTCAGAAGAGTCTCGGCCGCGCACTCTACCGATTTGGCACAATTAACCGGAATGCAGATTTGGTAACGCAGGCAAGGAGGTTGCTCGAGCGGGCACGCGGGTTGAATTCGAAAGACTACGAGGTGCTCGTAGATCTCGGTAACGCCAATTTTGATATCGGTTACTTCCGAACAGAGCTTGCCAGCGTCGAACAGTCGCGGCAAATCTATCAGGAAGCACTCAAAATCAAGCCTGGCGATTCGGACGTTCAGACTGACCTCGCTTTGACCTATTACGTGATCGACCCGCCCGATCTGAACAAAGCGTTGCTCGAATTCGAGAAGGCCCTCAAGATGAAGCCCGACCAGGAGCGTGCTCTGCAGTTCCTCACGTCGACGCACATTCGAATCGCGGATTTTGATTCCGCCGCAAAATCGCTTGAGCGGCTGCGTGCCGCTAACGCTAACAACAGCTCGATCCCGGCGTTGGTTCGTCAGATCGAAAACAGACAATACGAGCCCCCGCAATGAAGGAAACACTATTTATTCTTTTTATTCTGCTCGCCCTTGCGCTCTGGACCGTGTTTCGATATCGGAAGCAGATTCTTGGTGTGATTGGCGTGGGTCGGATGATCCGAGATGTCGCGACCGGTAAAATTGGCGGAAGACTAGATGATCCGCAAAAGACGTCCTCCATTCCGCTTGAGAGATGTGCTGCGTGTGGGATAAATGTGCCCGCGTCGACACTCAAGCGCGTCGCCGATGGTACCGTCGTCTGCGACCGGCATTAGAGAAACTGTGCGAGATACCATAGGATGATTTCGTCACCGAAAAGTATCGCGATGATCGCTCCAATTCCCAAAAAAATACCGAAGGGAATCTGGCTCTGCATGTCCTTGTCCTTTTGACGGCTTATTAGGATCACGCCAGCCAGTGCTCCAGTAAACGCACCTACAAAGATGGTCAGGAGGGTGAGCCTCCATCCGAGTAGCGCTCCGATTCCCAACAGCAGTTTCACATCGCCCAGGCCCATTGCGTCGATACCTCGAATGGCCTTCCACAGAGCTCCGACGAGCCAGAGCGAGCCTCCTCCAACGAATGCCCCAAATAGTGCTCCGGCCAAGCTGACGGCCCATGGAGGAAAGCCCGTTAGTAAGTTTATCGGTGCGTGCGTCGTGTCAGAAAAATAATTCTCAGCGAAAATCAGCGGAAACGCGACACGAATTAGCAACGCGAGCACGAGCATCGGATACGTAATCACGTTCGGCAAGATCATGTACTCCGCGTCGATAAATATTAGGGCGATTAGAGCCGACACAAATGCGAGGACAACCGGAAGATACGGATTTATTCCCACTTCCCACAGGCAGAGGCAAAAAAGTAAGGCGGTCGCGAATTCGATCGCGGGATAGCGAGGCGAAATGGGCGATTTACAATTTGCACATTTCCCGCGAAGAAAAATCCAGCCAAGGATTGGGACATTGTGGTAAATCTTTATTGCGGTGCCGCAACTTGGACAGGCTGAGTTCGGAAACAGCGAACGCTCATTCGGAATTCGATGGATGACGACGTTCAAGAAGCTGCCGATGCATGCACCGACCACAAACACGAGGATATAGGGGACGTACTCCATCACGCTTTAGCGACGAGACCGAAGAAATATCGGATGACTTAGATTAGGAAGTAACGGCAGATCTGCACCGCTATTAATAAGGTAGTCAAAAATGCGCGGGTTTTCAACGCAACAATCGACTGAAATTGGGATTGTGGTCTACCTTACAGATAAACCGTAGCGAATCCATCATCTTGTAGCTAGGCTTCCGCCGCAGCTGCGTTCAAATTCACAATGACGAGGTTATTAACATGTCCTTAATGATATGCCCAGAGTGTGCTCACGAGATTTCGACGACCGCGGACACTTGTCCGAATTGCGGCCGGCCGACGCATGCGCCTGTTGTACCGATTGTTCCGCCGGAACGTAAGGTGGTTGTAATGAAGCCAGAGGAGAAAGAAGGCTTTCCGACCTGGGCACTGATTCCGATCGGACTCTTGGTTCTGATCCTAATCTTCGTGCTTTACGCCGTTTTCAACCGCGATGACGACGGTCTGGCAGCTGATAAGATCAACGTAAATATTAACGCCGCTCGCACATCGGCGAATGGCAGCCGTTCGTCCACTACGATAGAGCCGTCGACAGCGACCATTCCATCTGCCCCGGGCTACGTTCCACCGGCGAGCAGCGGCGGCACTAGTACAAGTACAACTACCGTGCCCGGTTCGCAAACATCCGTGGAGTCCTCGGCCGGGACCGTTTCAATCGACGCAAAAGTGGTCACCGAAAAAGGATCTACTCAAGCGGTCCGCAACGAAAAGTTTTATCTCCTCGACCGTGATGTCGAATCGATCCTTAGCACTGCCAATCTCGACGGTATCGATGGCCAGTCGCTCACGAATAGTCTGGGCCTATCGGTTCTTTTTCCCTCGCGTTATGGCGATTTCAGGCGCGAGGCGTTAGCCGCGATTAATCGCCACATCAAATACTCAGGCCAGACCGACGGATCTGGAAAGGCAAAGCTGAGCGGTGTCGAGCCGAATAGCTACTACCTATTCGGAATGACGAAATCAGGTAACGGATTTGCCGTCTGGAGTTCACCGGTATCTATCCAGAAGGGCGACAACGTTCTAAATCTTTCGCCCGCTAGACTCACGTCGATGCAAAGCCCGCAATGATCGCGGGTTACGTCTATAGTCGAATAGAGCGGGACGGTTTAAGCCTTCCGCTCTTTTTTTTGCACTGGATATCACCTGCACCTCGACCACCTGCGACATCATTTCGTTGATAAACGGAGTGAACTTGCCTTAGTATGTTGATGTCTCGTCTTTCTAAAGTTCACCAGGAAAGGAAGCATTAACCTCTTGAAGCCGACTAACATTAGCGATCCCGAATACTTTCACAAGGTCGTCGACTGCCAGTACGCCTGTCCGGCGCATACGCCCGTGCCGGAATACATTCGCCTGATCGCTGAAGGTAAATATACCGAGGCGTACATGATCAATTGGGACTCGAACGTGTTTCCCGGCATACTCGGCCGCACGTGCGATCGCCCGTGTGAACCAGCCTGCCGCCGAGGCCGCATCGACGAGGAACCCGTTGCCATCTGCCGCCTCAAACGTGTCGCGGCGGACAATAAAGATGAAGTAAAACACTTGATGCCGCAGGCACCGTTCAAATCGAATGGAAAAAAAGTCGCGCTGATCGGCGGCGGCCCGGCATCGTTAACGGTGGCTCGCGATCTCGCCCCGCTCGGTTACGAAATTCACCTGTTCGACGAGCAGATAAAGGGCGGCGGATTTATGCGCTCGCAGATCCCGTCGTTCCGGCTCCCCGAAAGTGTGCTCGAAGAGGAAGTCGACTACATTCTGGATTTAGGAATTCACACACACTTCAAACATTACGTTTCTTCGCTCAGAGAAGTACTCGAAGAGGATTACGACGCGGTTTTTGTCGGGACTGGCGCGCCGCGTGGGCGCGATCTTCCCGATCTTCCGGGTCGTCAGGAGGGTGCGGTAAATATTCACATCGGCATCAACTGGCTCGGCAGCGTTGCGTTTGAACACACGGAAAAGATCGGTAAGCGCGTCATCGTCCTCGGCGGCGGGAACACTGCGATGGACTGCTGCCGCACCGCGCGTCGTCTCGGCGGGGAAGATGTAAAGGTGATCGTTCGTTCACCGTTCGCTTCGATGAAAGCGAGCCCGTGGGAGAAGGAGGACGCCCAGCACGAAGACATCCCGATCATCGACAACCACGTGCCGAAGTCATTTGTTATCGAGGACGGCAAGCTGGTCGGCATGACTTTCGAAAAAGTCGAGGCCAAGTATGACGAGAACGGTAAACGCTCCCTCGTCCCGACCGGCGAAGAAGACGTTTTCTTCCCGTGCGATGACGTTCTGATCGCGGTTGGTCAGGGAAACTCCTTCCCGTGGATAGAACGTAACATCGGCGTCGAATTCGACAAATGGGAAATGCCCGTGGTCGATAAAACTACGTTCCAATCGACCCATCCGAAAGTTTTCTTTGGCGGAGACGCTGCGTTCGGGCCTGAAAATGTGATCACGGCCGTTGCTCACGGGCATCAGGTTGCGGTGTCGATCGACCTTCTTTGCAACAACAAAAACCTCCTCACCGAACGCCTCTCGCCCTACGTCAATCTCCACTCGGTTAAGATGGGCATCCACGAATGGGCGTACGACAGCGAGATCGACGAATACGACCGCCTCATAGTGCCGCAGGCGCCGAAGACAAAGACGCTCGTCAACCGCAAGCAGGAGGTCGAATTAGGTTTCGACCGGCTGGCCGGTTTCGAAGAGGCTAAACGTTGCCTCAACTGCGACGTGCAGACGGTCTTTGACGCGCCCAAATGCATCGAGTGCGACGCGTGCGTCGACATCTGCCCGACGGCCTGCATCACGTTCCTGCCCAATGAAGAAGAACCAGACCTTCGCCAGCACACAAAGGTGCCCGCGCTAAATCTCACGCAGGACCTCTACGTCTCCGAAGCCCTGCCGCAAACGAACCGCATCATGGCCAAAGACGAAGACGTCTGCCTCCACTGCGGCCTCTGCGCCGAACGCTGCCCCACCGCCGCCTGGGATATGCAAAAATTCTGGTACGACGTCACCAAAGCCGGCGAGGTGAAGTACGGCTGCGATAGTCACGGAGCAGGGTAAGTCCATTAACTTAACCGGTCACCGCGTGGCCGAACGCACGCTGCACATTGCCGCCTGGGCTATCAAAATTCGCCTACGCCGTCACGAAATCCGGCAATGTAAAGTCCAGCGTAGTGATCGATAGAGGTGAAAATTAATCTAAGGCTCACGGTTCTTGCCGGTTTGATTCTGCTTCTAAAGGACTCTTACGTAATATAACCTACAGATCGAATGGCATCGCAACGGTTACTTTCATAGTTAAGCTTCGCCTGGGGCGAGTGTTGATTAGACTATGTTGGGCCAGATTTCAAACGATGTCGGGAGCGATTCAAATACGTTGGAGCGAGAGAGCGTATATTCCAGGTGGGACGGCAACGGATTTAAACGGCTTGTCCATACAGAAAAGCGCATACCGCCTACCGCATTAACCGCGTTTCACGCTTTGCGCGATCATATTCGGGATGAAAACTTCTCATGTATCGGTGCGAAAGCTGCACTAAACGGTGAATATTTCAGAGCAGGATTCTATTCTGAAATGAGTTCGGCCTCTACCACGCAGATGCTTGCCGGTGATCTAACTTCATTCGCGAAAGAGCAGGCCGCGGCCGGATCAAATTATACGAGTTTTGCAGCAATTTTCGCTGCTCCACAGATCGAAGACGAATTATCGTGGGAAAAACTGCTTTGGAAGCAGTTGAACAGCCTTCACGCCGTGGACGCGGGCGAATTCGACTGGGATCCAGCTGTTAGCGACGACCCCGCCGACCCGACGTTTTCATTCAGCTTCGCGAGTACCGGATTTTTTATCGTTGGGCTTAACCCGCAGAGCTCGCGGCTGGCGAGACGTTTCCCCTGGGCAACGATGGTTTTTAATCCGCATGCCCAATTTCAGCGGCTGCGTGAGGCGAAACAGTTTGACCGACTTCAACAGACCATCCGTGCCCGTGAAATGGCATTAGAAGGTACGCTGAATCCAAATCTAAGTAGTTTTGGCGAACGGAGTGAGGCTCGTCAGTATTCGGGCCGTCCCGTCGATGAAAAATGGAAATGTCCTTTTCACTCGTTGCGGGCTAAACTGGCGCTCAAATAGATATGAAAGTAATCGCCGAGCACCATCTCGCTCCACAGACCGGAATTGGTTTCCCCTTGCAGAAAGGTCAGTCTGCGAAGATTACAGATCCGACGGGCGAGCAAGTATCTGACCTTACCGCCTTCTCGCTCGACGACAATCAAGAATGGCTGTCGTCAGGACGCTCGATCGATTACGCCAACACGATATACCTGACGACAGGTCACATCCTCTATTCGAACCGAAGCCGTCCTATGCTGACCATCACCGAAGATACGGTTGGTCGCCATGATTTTCTGCTCACGCCGTGCAGTCCGGAAACCTTCAAAATAATTTATGATAACCACGATTATCATCCGAGCTGTTTCGAAAACCTCTACCGTGGCATGGCGCAATTCGGCATCACCCCTGACATGATTCCCACGACTTTTAATATTTTTATGAATGTGCTGGTGCTTGAGACGGGGGAGTTGCGGATAGATCCACCGCCTTCAAAGGCCGGCGATTACATTATCCTGCAAGCCGAAATGGATTTAATTTTAGGAATAACCGCCTGCTCGGCCGAGCTTTCCAATAACGGCCGTTTCAAGCCGATCGATGTCACGGTCCTCGACCGATGATAAGAGCGTGTAATCGAGATATTATTAGCAAATCGACGACACCGGCTCCGCCCCGTATTTTGCGAGCGTTGCGAGCGCAGGAGGCAGCTTTTCATAGAAAAAAACTATTACCTCATCTTTTTTGATTTCAGAAATTGCTTCGTCAAAAGCGGACGCGGCATCCAGGACTATTCGGCATTCGCGCTGACGGTCTGCCTCCCGCACAAGTCGACACAACATCTCGGCAACCTCGCCGCTCTTTCGGCCGCGCAGGTTAACGTCGCCTTTGACGATTATGAGGTCAAAACCGGCGGCGGCGATTCTACCTGCTGATTCGATTAAGTCGTCGCTTCGATCGCCCGGGAAGCTGATAATACCGGTTACGGTTTTCCCCATCCATCGCGCCGTCATAGAGCAAATCGCGTCGACCGCTTTCGGATTGTGCCCGTAATCTATCAGTACATGGCCATCACGGACTTTGTAGATGTTGCATCGCCCCGGATTGTTTCGGTTTCCATCGAAAGAATAAAGGCCTTCGGTGATTTTCTCAGCGGAAAGACCCAGGGCCCGCCCAACGGCGGTAGAAGCAAGCGCATTTTGTATCTGAAACGCGGCACTCCCGGACATTGTAATCGGTATCGACTGAATCTCGGCGATATTTAGGTTCAGGCCATCCCGCGCTTCTACAATTTGATTATCGGCGGTAAAGTAACCCGTACCCTCATGCTCCATATGACGTTTAAGAATCGGATTTTCGGCTGACAAAGCAAAATAGACGATCTCCTTCTTCGTTCTCGCCACGAGCGGGCGATGAGGGAGGGCGGCGGACTCCGGATCGTCGGCGTTTAAGATCAAGGTACCGTTTTCCCGCACCCGTTCGGCAACCAGCGATTTGATCTCAACCAGATCCTTTACCGATTCAATTCCGTCCTGGCCTATGTGATCTTCCGTTATGTTTGTTACCACCGCGATATCCGCCCAATCCCAGCCGAGCCCGCGCCGAAGAATCCCTCCCCGTGCCGTTTCGAGTACCGCGATATCGATTCGATTGTCGTCTAGTATGGAGCGTGCCGACGCGGGTCCTGTCATATCGCCGCTAACGAGGCTTTCGCCGTTTAACAAAATCCCGTCGGTGGTCGCAGTGCCGACGTTCTTTCCTGTTCCCGTGAGAATGTGGCTCGTCAGCCGCGTGACGGTCGTTTTTCCATTTGTACCCGTGACCGCAACGATGGGAATTCTCGACTCGGCTCCCTCCGGATAGAGCATTTCCACTATCGAGCGTCCTACGTCGCGTGGTGGCCCCGCGCTCGGATAAGCGCGCATACGAAGGCCGGGAACCGAGTTGATCTCGATAATTCCAGCTCTCACCGCAGGCATTGGTTCGGTGATGTCCAGCGTATCTTTATTTCCAGCTTCCGTATCCGCGATTACCTGTCTTCCGGCGGTCACCTCGGCCCGAATACGACGAAGGTTCCTTCCGTAGCCGAACTGGATCGACGATGAATTATTTGCCTCTCTGGACCAAGGAATGGCGCGAGCCTCAGCAGCCGCTACGATCGCTCGCGTACTAGGACCAAGATCGGATTTGAGGGCGATCTTCACCGCTTCCTCGACGTACTCACTAACCGCTAATCTTTCCGAGGTGATCGAATCCGATGACATCAAATTCTCGGCAATCCTCACCGCAACGTCTAACAGATATCTTGTCGCCGCATCCGAGCTCGATTCGACCGCTATCTCATAGAGGCCCTCGCCACCGGCTGCGCGGATGACACCCCCACATCCGTCAAAGCCCGCGAGAGCGATGAGTCGCAGCGCAACGTCCTTCACGAGAGTCGCGGCTTCGGAATCAGGCGCATCAGCTACCCTCATGCCCAACGTGTTTGCCACCCGGGGAAGCAGTTCGTCGAGCAGGGATTGTAACTCGTGCCCTGAGCGTGAAGAAGCTTTCGGTGCATCTCTACAGTCCACGCGCAAGACGACCGACGGACGGTGGCTATAGAAGTTGGGGCCTGCGAAAGATCTCAATCTTAATACTTCCATTGTGCTTAGGAAACGGCGGAACTTCTTGATAGTTATCGGGTTCGACTCGTAAAATAATTGTATTCATTCCGACATATGTAGAGAAGCACGGATTCGCCTTCCGCTCGATTAAATGCTACCGGACAATGTCCTGGCCGGATCGAATGATAAAAACGCCAGATAATTGTCGTACAATTTAGCGAGGATCAGTCATGGTAAATTATCCGGATGATTTGCACCGTCGCATGGCCAAAGACGAAGACGCCTGCCCCACTGCCGCGTCTCCGGCCGAACGCTGCACACCGCCGCGGGGGGACATTACACAAATGTTCTACCGTGAAAAGTCTAGTAGGTAAGTACGGACGCAGCGGGAAGGGTTCGGAGCCCGGACAAGCGGTAATCAATGACGACGCATGAATCATCAATACCCATGACCCCGGCCTCCGAGGCGGGCGCCGGTGGTCCGACCGCCAAACCGCTGGCGTATTCCCCCCGAGAGCAGAAACTGCTCGAGAGGCTAACTAATGCAGAGGCGCGCGCCAGCTTTCTTAGCGATCTCGATCGCGCCGTTCAGCCGTTGACCGAACCCGATGACGTTATGTCGGTGACAGCCCGAATGCTGGCTGAGCATCTCCGAGCGGACCGCTGCGCTTACGCGGAAGTCGAGGACGAATCGATCTTTGTCATCACGGGCGATTTCACCCGCGACGTTCCGAGCATTGTCGGCAGCTGGCCCGTCGCCGCGTTTGGCCGTGAGTGCGAGCGGCAGATGCTCGCGAATGAGGCTTTCCTCGTCACGGACACGGACGTTGACGAACGCATCGCGCCCGAGGACCTGGCGGCATACCGGGCGACGACAATCCGGGCCGCGATTTGCGTTCCGCTGCACAAACAGGGGAAGTTAACGGCGGCGATGGCGGTTCACCAGAAAGTGCCGCGCGTCTGGACGGCCGCCGAGATCGACTTGGTCCAAACGTCAGTCAATCGCTGTTGGGAATCGCTCGAAAGGACGCGCGCGGCCAGAGTCGTTGGCGACTCGGAAGAGACATACCGGCTTTTGGCCGAAACTGCGTCGGACGCCATTATCCAGATCGACGTAAACAACACCGTTCAATTCGTCAATTCGGCCGCAACGCGAATTTTCGGTTATGGGGCCGACGAGCTGATAGGGCAGTCGCTGACGATGATCATGCCGCCCGAGATGCGTGAGGGCCACCGGCTCGGTATGGCCCGTTACCTGGAAACCGGAAAGCGAAATGTGAATTGGGCAAGCGTAGAAGTGCCCGCCATGCATAAGGATGGCCATCGATTCCCGCTCGAAATATCATTCGGCGAATCCGGGCGGGACGACAAGCGCTTCTTTATCGGAATCGCGCGGGACATTACCGAGCGCCGCCGGACGGAGGACGCGCTACGTGAAAGCGAACACCGGCTGAGGACGATGGCCGATTCGATTCCGCAGCTCGCGTGGATGGCCGAGGCCGACGGCTATATCTTTTGGTATAACCAAAAGTGGTACGAATATACCGGTACCACGCCGCAGCAAATGGAAGGCTGGGGATGGCAATCTGTCCACGACCCCGAGATTCTCCCACGGGTGCTCGATGAGTGGAAGGGCGCGATCAGGATGGGCACGCCCTTCGGGATGGAGTTCCCGATCCGCTCTGCTGACGGCGCCTTTCGATGGTTTCTGACCCGCGTCAATCCGCTGCGAAATTCTGAAGGCGAGATCGTCCGCTGGTTTGGCACCAACACAGATATCGAGGAACGTCGCGAAGCCGAAGAAACTATCCTCAACCAAAAACTCCTGCTCGAATCGCTGATCGAAAGCGTCCTCGACGGCATCCTGATCGTCTCGCCGTCCGGGAAGATGCTGCATCACAACCAGCGATTTCTGGATATCTGGAATTTTCCTGCTGAAGTTATCGAATCGAGGTCTGATAAAGCGGCACTGGCCTGGGCCGCGAAGCAGACGACCGATCCTGAGGCATTCCTTGCACGCGTGAACGATATCTACGGCCATCCCGACGTGCAATTCCGCGAAGAGATGTCGATGAACAATGGCAAGGTCTATGAGCGCTTTGGGGCATCCGTCCAGCAGGGCGACACTCGGCTCGGGTGGGTATGGACCTTTCGCGATATCACCGAGCGTAAGCATATGGAGGAGGCCCTGGAGCGTCACGGCGAGGAACTCGAGGCGACCGTTCGGCTCCGGACCCGCGAGCTTCGCGAAACGAATAAGGGCCTCAAATCCGAGAATCAAAAGCGGCGGCGCCTCGAGGCCGAACGCCTCAAGCTGCTCGCAGTTATCACAACCGTCCAGGAGGACGAACGCCGCCGTATGGCCCGCGACCTGCACGACCATTTTGGCCAACAGCTCACCGCGCTTAGATTCAGGATCGGATTTCTGGGAATGCGCGGCTACGCCGACGACGAATTCGAACCATTGATCGCGGAAACGCAGGCACTCGTCGAGCAGATCGATCAGGACGTCGACTCGCTTTCGTGGGATCTACGGCCGCCGTCGCTCGATGACATAGGGCTGGCAGCGAGCCTCGCCGACTACATCAACGAATGGTCGCGGCGTTTTGAGATACCGGTGCGGTTTCGAAACTCCCGGTTTGGTAAAAAGCGTCTGCTGCCCGAGAGCGAGACGCACCTTTATCGCATCACGCAGGAGATCCTTACAAATATCTGTAAACACGCCAAAGCGACCAGCGTCGACATTAGTTTAGAGAAAAGTCAGGGTTCCGCGATACTGACCGTCGTCGACGATGGCGTTGGATTTCTACCAAAGAAACACAAGCCTGCAGGCGGCAGCGGCATGGGCCTGATCGGCATGCGCGAACGCGCGGCTATTATGGGCGGCATCCTGAGCGTTGAATCGGAGCCAGGCAAAGGAACTATCGTAATCGTGAACGTGCCGGAGCAAGGGCCGCAAAATAAGAAGTAATGGAAGCCGCGAGGCAGCGTTAGTCCGGGGTACGCGATCGCCTGTCCAATAAAAATGCCGTGTGCAGAGGTAATTCTCCGTACACGGCATTTAATTTAGTTGCGTCCGCTTAGTTCCGCGGCGTGGTGGCAGTTATATTGATCTGCGAACCCGCACCCAGGTTTATGCGGTCGCCCTGTTGCGACAGAACCGCTCCATCTGTCGAAGCGGATGTCCCGGCCGAATCGACCGGAACGCCCGAGATCGCGCCTATCAGTGCACCGAGAATCGCTCCTGCACCGCTACGCGTCGGCTGGTTGTTCGGGCGCGTCGTTGCGGTTTGATTGTTCACCTCGATGAGGTCACCATTTGCCGCTGTTACCGCGTTAATGTTTCCCGCAAAGCGATGGGTCCTTCCGGAAGGCAGGCGAATAGTGTCAAAAGCGAGCAGCACGCGGGTCTGCCCAGCGACACGGCTCGACGCATTCTCACCCAGGACTCGGCCGCTTATGACCGCCCCGCGATATTGGCCGGGCGAGCTAACTTCCATAGTAAATCTGTCCGCCAACTGAGGGCCTGTGATTGAATTCGTCAGTTCCGCACTCAAACGGGTTCCGCTCGGGATGACAAAAGAGTCCTCTATTACGCCTGAGACGCCGGTTGTGGACCCTGCGCTAACCGATGTCCAACGGGCAACAGTGGCGATCTTGTCGTAGACACTCGACACCGTAACGGCCTCCCCGCTCGACTCTGTATAGATACGACGCGTGACCTTTAGTTTTCCGTCAGCCATCGGAAGGAACGTTAGATAAAAGTCACTCGCTCGCTCACCCTGATAGTTCACGATCAAACCGTCTTCATCGACCGTCGCGGTGGTTGTGATCGTCCGGCCGTTCGCGTTGGTTTCGGAACGGGCGACTCCATCCGCAAGGAATGTTACTCGAGGCAGGATCGTCGACGCTAGATTAACGGTCTGGCCGCTCATCTCAATTGCGATCATTTCCGGCGAGCGCAATCGACGCTCAAGCCTCACTCTGGAATCTTCGCGATCAGCTGAATCCACGGATCTCGTGGCTTGGCTGACCGCGGCGTCAGTATCCTCACTCAAGGACGTATTCAACCGATAGGTGCCGGTGATACGCCTGTCGAAGTTGCGCAAACCGATCGTGCCCGTTGTAGGCAGCGTCTGATTCCAGTTCCAGCTCACACGATAGTTCGACGCGAGAGTATTCAGATCGCCGCGGAGGTTACGCCACTGAGCCTGGGCCGCCGGCGTCAATCGGTTCCGATTCATAAACTGATCGATCTGCGTTGCCGCCATTAAGACATCACTCGCATCGGAGCTTGTCGACTGCCGACTATCAAACCGCTGCTTGAGCCTGTTCGAAGCCGTTTCGAATGACGAAATATAATTGAAGACTTCTTCGTCGGACAGATCCACGGTGTTGTCCGTCCTAAGGGCCGCCCTCATCTGCGTTTTGTAGATGCCAGTTTTCAGGCCGATCCGCGAGACCAGAGTTCTCATCTGGCTTTCGGAGACCGTGTACGCTGGCGCGACGGGTCCAACTACCACCGGCGTTACGGGTTGATTCCAATTCCAGCTCACGCGATTGGTCGCAGCAAGAGTGCTAAAGTCGCGCTTCAAACTTCGCCATTGTGACAGAGCCGGAACGCTGACTCGACTACGCAGAAAAAATTGATCAACCTGGCGGGCGGCGGTCAAAACCTCATTCAACTCGCCCGCGATCGGGTCTCGAGCGTCGAAGGATTCGCGCAGCCGCGACGTGCTTTGTTCCAGAACAGTCAGATACTGACCCAGTGAATCCTGATCCGGATTCGAAGCCGGCCTTGCTTCACTTACGCGTTCAGCCTCCTCCTTGAGGATGTCCAGTTTCGTCTCTATGCGGATCAGCAAAGTCTCCGTTTGTCGAGCCGCCGCAGCGCCTGACGTCCTCTGGGCCGAACCTGATACGGTTAATCCGGCCACGATGATACTCATTGTCACAATCGATTTAAATAGTCCTACTCTCATAATAATTTCTCCCCCTGTAGAGCGCCTTTTCATATAAGAAAGGCACAAAAACAGGTATGTACACTCACTACTCGGCAATTGGCATGCCAGCGCCTCGGGATCGGCGGTGTCGGCACCCGGGCCGGCAGGAGTTATAATCGTTATCTTATGCAAATCGCCTGAAATTGACTGTCGGATAGCGTACGATTTCTTCCGTTCGAACGGGAGGAGAGTCATATCCCACTCTCATTTAACAACCGACGTGGAAACTAACTACCCCATTTGGGAGTCCAACGACCGTTGGATCTACAAAGGCTACGCGGCCTTCTTTTATTGATTGTGGGTGTCTCGGGCAGGTTACAGACAACTGAGCGGATCCTAGACTCGCAGCGAACAACGAAACCCTCTGGCCCCGTAGTAAGATTCGGCACCGTTGTGGTAAGTGAAGATGCGGGTTTGGTAACACCTCGGCGGGAGCGACGTGAGTTCTTGCAGTAGGATGATAAAATAGCTGCCGGGTGACTATAGACAGTGAGTCGGGTCGAGCGCCGCATCTACGATTCGCGAAGGAATGACGATCGTCCGGATCCTCGACGGAATTGTTCGAAACAAATACGCAAATAATCCCGGCAAACTGGCGCCTTGGATATCAGCCTCGCACGTCGACAAAGCCCCAAAGAAAAAGGAGACGCCAACGCCGCCGACACCATAATTATGAAAAACCCACTATTAAGACTCCTACTTGGACCCAGTATTATTCTGGTCATGATTTTCTGTATTTCGCTCGTTCCTGCTTTTGGTCAGTGGAAAGCAGATTACTAGAAAACATCGGACACTCCTGACCGTAAAGCGGTCAATGGATTCGGGGGACATCTTGTTGCTGTAAAGAATCCGCGTGACTTCATACAGGAATGGCTTAAACCCAAAACGCCAAAAATTGAATCTGCCAAAAAAGTGAAACGCGGCGACTCGGTAGGAATGTTAGTGTTTTTTGCAGGTTGTAAAGAGACTGCGGGAGCGTGTAATTCGGAAGTCGACTACACGATCTATAAACCCGATGGAAGCATATATGTCGAGCGAAATGCACAACCTTTGGAAGGAGCAAGCGCCGCCGAAACTTAACACACAGTTAGGAAGAGCGATACTCGCGTTTGCGTTTCGAAAGAGCGACCCTTCCGGAAAATACAAAATAAAAGCGAAGGTCAAGGATATAAATGCTGACGTCTCCTTCGAACTGGAGACTCAACTCGAACTGACGGATTAATGGTGAGCGATAAGAACCTTAACGAGATCAACGACTTTGTAATTCGATTTGCGAATGTGAACGGCACCGGTTCGGCGTCGGCGAATGCCCTGTTTACGAAGGCGGTGTTTCGGATGGGCGTGCCCGTTACGCCGAAGAATATTTTTCCGTCGAACATCCAGGGCCTGCCGACGTGGTACGAGGTGCGTGTCTCCGAACGGGGCCACCTCGGCCGCCGCGAGGGCGTCGATCTGATGATTGCCGTCAATCCGCAGTCGATGAAAAAGGACTACGCCGACGTGGCGCCCGGCGGCTATTTCCTTTACGACTCGTCAAAACCGCTCCCTCCCGGATACGAACGCACCGACATCACTCACATCGGCATTCCGCTGATGAACCTCTGCAACGCGGAGTTCAGCGACGCGCGGCAGCGACAGCTTTTTAAAAACATCGTGTATATCGGATCGGTGGCCACGCTGTTTTGCATCGAGTTTGACGTGCTCGAACAGCTCGTCGGCGAACAGTTTAAGGGAAAGGAGAAGCTCATCGAGCCGAACATCAAGGCACTTAAGATGGGCGAACAATGGGTGCTCGATAATGTCGATCCCGATGAGTTTGATCTGCGTATCGAGCGGCGCGATCTCTTGGGTGAAAAGATACTTTATAGCGGCAATTCCGCGTGCGGTCTCGGAGCGATCTACGCCGGTGCGACTGTCGCTGCGTGGTACCCGATTACGCCTTCGACTTCGGTCGTCGACGCCTTTGCAAAGTACGCTGCTAAGTACCGAATCGATCCCGAAACGGGCAAGAACAACTACGCGATCGTTCAGGCCGAAGACGAACTAGCCGCGATCGGGATGGTCATGGGCGCGTCGTGGAACGGTGCACGTGCGTTCACCGCCACGAGCGGCCCGGGCGTGTCCCTGATGAATGAATTCCTCGGCCTCGGTTACTTCGCCGAAGTGCCGACCGTCCTGATCGACGTCCAGCGAACCGGCCCTTCGACGGGCATGCCGACGCGAACTCAGCAATCAGACATTTTATTGGCGGCGTACGCTTCTCACGGCGATACAAGGCATCCGCTGCTGTTTCCGGCAAGCCCAAAAGAGTGCTTCGAGATGACGGCCGATGCCTTCGACCTCGCCGAGCGCCTTCAGACGCCCGTAATCGTAATGACCGACCTCGACCTCGGCATGAACGACCACATCACGGATCCTCTCGAATGGGACGATTCTCGAGGATACGATCGCGGAAAGCTGCTGACCGCCCAGCAGCTCGATCTGCTCGGCAGACAGATGAACGATATCCAGGCCTTAGTAGATGAACAGAGACCGGTTACGAGTGGCAACGGGAATGGTCAAGTCGACCCCGACCTCGCATCCGAACTCGACGCTCAGCCGCTCGGTGATCAGTCGATGACGCAGCCTCTCGAGCAGTTCAAAGGGAAGTTCGGCCGCTACCTCGACATCGACGACGACGGTATCCCGTACAGAACGAATCCCGGGACGCATCAAACCGCCGGAGCCTTCGTCACCCGCGGGTCGTCCCGCGACGAATACGCCGTCTACACCGAAGACGGGGAAGTCTACCGCCGCAACATGGACCGCCTGATGCGCAAGTGGGACACGGCGAAGGAGATGGTGCCATCGCCGATATTCTATCGGCGAAATGATGAAGTCAGAATGATGAATGATGAATCGAAACCCGCTGAGCGCTCATCACTTATCAGTCATCACTCATCACTAAAAAATGACGGAGTCATTTTTTTTGGCACCTCCACCTATTCCGCCGAAGAAGCGCTGGAGCTCCTCGCGGCCGAAGGCATCCATCTCAGCGCAATGCGGGCCCGTGCTTTTCCGTTCGGCAAATCATTCCGTGATTTCGTCGACGCCCACGAACGCATCTTCGTGATCGAGCAAAATCGAGACGCTCAATTTCGCAGCCTGATGATGATCGAGCTCGGCACCGACGCGTCGAAGCTCGTCTCCGTGCTCAACTACGACGGAATGCCGATCACGGCGGCGAATATTTATAAGCAGATAAAAGGGAAGCTAGGTTAGTGCAGGATGCCTTGCTAGTGTGGCGAATGCCAGAAATAAACCAACTAAATCAGTCACTGAGCCATCTTGCGCATGAATGATTGGTTACGAGTTTGGGTTGAAATCGGTACAAGCCGTCGCTAATCTGATATGGTTACTATTACTCTCTCCGGTTTATTTTTTTCTCTACCGGACGGCCGTTTAAAATAATTACCCTGGCACGTACTTCGCGGCCGCCGTAAACGAGAGTCTCGTCGGCATTTATGAAGATATTGCTTTACAACCCGGATAACGGCGTTACTCGGAATTTTATGCCGCACCTTTGGATGTTCCTTCTACAGGCATTAACTCCTGAAGGGCACGAGGTTGTGCTAATCGACGGCAACGCAAAGGCGATGACCCGCCCAGAGCTTGTCGAGTACTGTCGCCAGGAGAATATCGAGTTGGTCGGCATCGGTTCGATGACGCGTATGGTCGCCCGCGCCTACCTTGTCGCTGACGCCCTGCGCGAGGCGGGCATCAAAGTCGTTATGGGCGGACCGCACGTCACGGAATGTCCTGACGAGGCCTTGGGGCGCGACGGTGGCCCACGTCACGCGGATGCCGTTGCTCTTGGCGAGGCCGACGCAACCTGGCCGCAGATCGTCAACGACGCGGCTAATGGCTGCCTTCGCGAGGTTTACATGCCTGAAACTGACGCGAAGGGTAACGATGTCAAACCGAGCTTACAGCCCTATCCATATATTCCGTGGGAAAGGCTTGATCTCGAGCAGTTCAGCCTAGTTCCTCAGTTCTTAAAACCGCTGATGTCAAAATTCGGCGAAGGCTGGGGTAAGTTTTTTGTTGTACCGATCGAAACGGGTCGCGGCTGTCCATACGGCTGCGAGTTCTGCACCGTTACCGGCTTTTTCGGCGACTCAATCCGATTCCGCACAAACGAGAGCGTAGTTGAGGAGTTACTGCGGCTAAAGGCTCGTGCCAAGCAGGAACGCGGCCAGGTGGCGGTCTTCTTCATCGACGACAATCTTGCGATCAACAAGAAGCGGCTCAAATCGCTGCTGCAGGACATCATCGCTGCCAACGCTCAACTCCCTTGGGTGGCTCAGATCAGCGCCAATCTTCTCGCCGACGAAGAGCTCGTTGACCTGCTCGCCGATTCAGGTGCACGCTGGATTTTCATCGGAATGGAGTCGATTGACCCGGCGAATATGGCGGACGTCAATAAGCAGTTCTCAAAGCCCGCGGATTACAAGGCGGTGCTCGACGGGTTGGCCCGGCGAAATATTTACGCCATTACATCTTTCATTTTTGGAATGGACAACGACACCGTCGGCGTCGGCGGTCGCACAGTCGACGAGATCGAATCCTGGGCACCGGGCCTGCCCGTCTTTGGGCAGTTGACGCCTTTCCCCGCGACACCGCTCTACGATCGGTTGCAGAAGGCTGGCCGGCTCGACCGTCCGAAGCACTGGCTGGATTTTGCCCAGTTCGTCATGGCCCACAAACCGGCCAAAATGACGGTCGAAGAAGCTCGCCGCGAAACCATCTCCACCTGGGAACGTAGCTACAGCCCCGAACGCAATCGCGAGGTTCTCGAGCTTCTTCGTGACGCGCCTATTGATACGCGAATCGGGCACCTCGTCGCACGGCTTTTCTTCCGCGGTATTTATTTTCCGCAGATCGGCAAACGCGCCTGGCTCAAACTAATATTCGCGAACCGAAAACCGATAGCCTCTCTGACGCGCGAGGGCTTCGGCCTCTGGCGCTCAGCCCGGAAACGACGCCGCCGAGTGGAAGCCGTGCCGGTGGGCGACATTCAATAGAGTCCTTAGTTATTGGCCAGTGATGAAAAACGAATATACAGCAGCCTTGCAACACGACGGTGATTGGTGGATCGGATGGGTCGAGGAAGTTCCCGGCGTGAATGCCAGGAGGCGATGCGAGAAGAATTGCTGGAAAGCCTTCGTGTAACTTTGAACGAGGCACTCGAGTTCAATCGCCAAGACGCTCGGCATATGGCGGGGACGAATGTTGAAGAGGCTCTTATCGCGGCATGAAGCGGCGCGGGTTTGAATCGACGCTCGGCCGTGCCGCGGCACTCCGAGGTTAGTGAAAAGCTAATTCTAAAGATCTGCAAAGACCGTGGAATACCGACACCGTAATTAATGACCTACGTCAGATCAACATTCCGCCATCCAGCACTGCCGAAGAATGACCTTGGGTACACCGTCGATTATTATGAGGGCTCGCTCTCTACGCTGTGCGCGGGTTGCGGGCACGATTCGATCAATGCGGCGATCGTCGAGGCGTGCTGGGAGATAAACATCGAGCCGCACAAGGTGGCAAAGCTCTCCGGCATCGGCTGTTCGTCGAAATCCCCGGCGTACTTCTTGTCGAATTCACATGGGTTCAATTCCGTGCACGGGCGCATGCCTTCGGTGGCGACGGGTGCGAATCTAGCGAACCGCGACATGATCTATCTGGGCGTCTCGGGTGACGGCGATACGGCGTCGATTGGGATGGGGCAGTTCGTCCACGTCGTCCGGCGAAACCTGAACATGGTCTATCTCGTGATGAACAACGGCTGCTACGGGCTGACCAAAGGCCAGGACAGCGCGACCGCCGATGCGGGTTCTAAGAGCAAAGCCGGAAGCGTCAACCTTTTCGAAGCAATCGACCTCGCTAGCCTTGCGATCGAACTCGGAGCGACCTTTGTTGCGCAGAGCTTCTCGGGCGATAAGGAACAGCTCACGCCGCTCCTCAAAGCCGCGATGAAGCACAAGGGCTTTGCGTTTCTCAACGTCATTTCGCCCTGCGTCACATTCAACAACAATCCCGGCTCAACAAAATCCTACGACTACGTCCGCGAGCACGTCGAGATCACCGGCACTATGGATTTCGCCCCGATGATGAAAGAGATCACGACCTCGTACGAAGCCGGCAGCGTCAACGATCTGATGATGCACGACGGCACGACCATTCGGCTGCATAAGCTTGCAAAAGACTGGGATCCCTTCGACAGGAATTCCGCAGCGAGCGCAATGCAGCGTGCCAAGCAAACTGGTGAGATTCTCACGGGCCTACTCTACATAGACAGGGAATCGGGCGAGCTTCACGAGACGCTCAATACGAACTCGACGCCCCTAAATGCTTTGAGCCAGGACGTGCTCTGCCCCGGAACCGATCTGCTGACTAAGTTAAACGCTTCCTTGAGATAATTCTTGCTGCCCCATCCAGTCTTCTTTATCGCGCCGCTCGTTCTCGGGATGTCGGCCGGACTTCGCACATTTGTGCCGATTGCGACCTTAATGATCGCCATCGCGCTCGATGCGATAAGTGTCGCCGGAACGTGGTTCGAGTTTCTTGATTCTGCGTTTTTCCTTGTACCGGCTATCGTGTTCTCGATCGGAGAATTGATAGGAGACAAGCTGCCGATCGCACCGAATCGAACAGAATGGCTTGGCCTCGGCGCGCGGATTTTTTCAGGAGCGTTTAGCGGAGTCGTGTTGATGGCATGCGTTGCGGGGAATTCGTACCCTTCGATAGGCACGGGCGCGGTCGTTGGCGTAATCGGAGCTCTCGCCGGGACGTACGGCGGTTTCTATTTGCGCACGCGGTTGGTCAAAAGATTGGCGATACGAGATCTCTATGTTGCGATCTGCGAGGACGCGATTGCGATCGGTCTGGCCGCCGCAGCGATCTTCCTGATTAGCTGACAAACTTAGCCACGAATTACGCGCCTCAGCCTAGACCGCTTCCGACTGCGACGTAAAATTAAACTCTTTCAGTTTCATCGCGGGCAGGAGCGAACCGCCTCCGCCTTCGCTCGAACCGACACGTTCCGGTTTACTCATCGCGAGCACGTTGCCCGGTGCGAGCATCTTTACAGTTGATTGATTGAATCTGAAATTCTTCAGCGGATAAGCGATCTTACCATTCTCTATCATCCAGACTCCGTCGCGCGTCAGGCCGGTCGAGCTGGCAGTTCTGGGATCCGTCTGGCGAATGTACCAAAATCTGCCGACGAGAATTCCGCGATCGGTGGACGCGATCATCTGCTCAAGTGTCTGGGTAGGGCCGTTAGACTCGATGATCGTGTTCACTGGTCCTGGTGTAGGCTCGACCTTTTTCTGCTGTGCCCAGTAGCGGTTATAAACCAGATTCTTTAGCACACCATTCTCTACCATCTTGACCATCTGCGCGGGGATGCCGCCCTGGGAACTTTGCGAACCTGGAAGTTCCGCATTCCACGGATCGCTATAGATTGTTATCCTCTCGTCGAAAATTTTCTCGCCGAGTTTATTTTTGCCGCCCAGGGCGGAGAAAACGCCGCGGCCTTCGTCGGCGGTACGTGCATTAAAGAATCCGAAACCGAAGCCGCCGAGCAAGTCGGCCACCGCCTGCGGCTCGAGGACGACGGTGTAAACACCCGGCTCGATCGCCCGCGCATTTTTGCCCTCAACCGCCTTGCGAATCGCCTCGCGAGCGATGCGCATCGTGTCGAGCTTTGCGATGTCATGGTGCGAGCGTAGGAAATAGCCCGAGCTCGTGCCATCCGGAGTTCGGGCAGTCACCGAAAGGCCCACGCCTGTTGATCGCTCGTATTCGAAATTGCCATTCTTCGTCGCGCTTCCGCCCGCCTGGGAATTTGCGCTGTGAAATCCTGCGCCGATGACGCCTGCCTTATCGAATTCCGCGAGGATCGCGCCGATCTGCCGCGCCCTATCCGCGAGCGAAAGATTCGCAGTCGCCTCGACATATCCGCTCGTCGGTCGGTACGTCTGCTTCGAGAGCGTTGGTACGTATTCACGATCTGGCGGCGACGTACTCGCGATTTTTTCGGCTTGATCGACCATTGCGCGAAGGCTCGCATCGTCAAGATCGTTAGTCGACGCAGAGCCGCGTTTGCCGCCGATCCAAACTGTCACGCTTGCATTTCGTCCCTCGCGAGTGCCGCTCGTGAGTACATTGTTCGCGGCAAATCGCAGGTGCGACTGCTTATTGCTGTCGACACTCGCGCTTGCATCGTCGGCCTTTACCATTCCGAGGATCTTTTGAGTTAGTGCTTTTACTTCTGCTTCGGTTAACAACATTATTCGTGATCCTCCATCATCTGGCCCGCGCCTGTTCCGGAGGCGGTGTTAAGTACGTTGATCTGTCTAAATCTTGCGGGTGGGCAGCCGTGGGAAACGGCATTAGATTGCCCGGGCTCGCCTTTACCGTCGTTTGGCGAACCGGGAACCTCGTACGTCGCCTGACCGCCGAGCCCGTCAAGCGAACCCCAGAAATCGGTCGTTCGCGATTGGTAGGCGACATCGCGGAGCATTCCTGCGACCTTCCCGTTTTTGATTTCCCAAAATGTCTGACCGCCGAACTGAAAGTTATATCTCTGCTGATCGATCGAGTAGCTGCCGCGACCGTAGATGAGAATTCCTTTATCGATGCCGGCGACGAGATCGTCCTGCGTCACCGCGTCCTTCGAAGGAGTAAGCGACACATTCGGCATACGCGGGAAAGGAACGCTGCCCCAACTGTCCGCGTGAAGACAACCGTAGGATTTATTCTTCCCGACGAGTTTCGCCGTGTCGCGCGTCGTCTGCCAGTCAACGAATACGCCGTCTTTTACGAGATGCCAACTCTGTCCCGGAACGGCCTCGTCGTCGTACCCGACCGTCGCCATGCCTTGCGGCTGCGTGCGGTCGGCGACAAAATTTACCATCTTCGAACCGAACTGGAGCTTGCCCGTCTTGTCCGGGGTGAGGAAACTCGTTCCCGCATAATTCGCTTCCCAGAGCAGTGCTCGATCGAGCTCGGTTGGATGACCGACGGATTCGTGAATCGTTAGAAATAGATGCGACGGGTGAAGGACAAGATCGTACTTGCCGGGCGTCACGCTCGGCGCACTCAGCTTCATTACCGCGTGCTCGGCCGCTAGTTTCGCCTCCGCCGCCCAATCGTGTTTCGATAGATATTCATAGCCGATTTGCTGCGGCTCGCGAGGGAATTTACCGATTGAAAATCGCCTCGGCCAACCGCTGTTGCCGTAAAGCTGGGGTTGGTGCGGATGATGTACTGATCGATTCGCGAGCCGTCGGACGTCGCGAGGAATTTCTGCTCGTTAACGAATGCGAGCTGTGAATTTACAAAGTTGATTCCCTTAACGCTGAGCGCGGCCTCATTCAGCTTTAGCAGCCACGCCGTTTTTTCTTCGGTCGGAATGTCGAAGGGATCGCGCTCAAACGAGCTCTTCCAGTTCGCCGTAACTTTCGGCGTCGGCACGAGCTCGATCTTCTTTTTCGTGATCGAGGCATTTGCTTTTGCAATCGCGGCGGCCTCGGTGGTGACGCGTTTGACTTCATCGAGCGTGACGATCGGCGAGCCCGCAAATCCCCAAGTTCCGTTGATCAGCACTCGCACTCCAAAGCCGAAGTTTTGCCCGCTCGATACATTCTGTATCTGACGCTCACGGCTGTTGATTGCTTCGAGTCGATAGCGGTTAATTCGAATGTCGGCGTAAGACGCGCCGAGCCGCTTTGCCGTGGAGAGCGCGGCATCGGCAAGCGCATTTTTGTTTACTTCAAGATACGTTGCAGTCGCCGCCGGCGCGTCCATCACCCAGGATGGAAGCGTCGCTGCGGCGCCAAAAGCGATGCCGGCGGTCCTGATAAAATCGCGTCGAGAAAAGGCCATTTTTCCCCTCACTGTAGAACTATTTAGACTTGAGAACACCCGAATTGTATCACCGCCTGGGATTGTTGACGCAAGACAAAAGGCTGCGCGTTTTGCACAGCCTTTTAGTTACCACTTACCACGGGTTGACGGTCACGTACGCGGGATCGGACGGCTGGCCGTAGTCGGCGTTATTCTTCCGACTGCGCACGTGAACGAAACTCTAAACCGCCAATCAAAACTCCAGCGTTATTCCGCCGTTAACATCCGGCCACCCGCTTACGCAGGCGGTTCTGACAACTCCGCAATCCGCAATATTTAGGCTTGCCCGGAGCATCTTCCGGCAAGCCCCGAGCATCTTCAGGCTAGCCCGGAACACCTTCAGGCTAGCCCGGAGCATCTTCAGGCTAGCCCGGAACATCTTCAGGCTAGCCCGGAAGACCTTCAGGCAAGCCCGGAACATTTTTAGGCGTGCCCGGAGCTCTAGCGCGGAGAGGTTCGGGAGCGGAGCGAAGGATTTAGCTGAACGGCCTTCCTAAAATGCTTTTCGGCGAGGGCGGCAAACCCGACCTTTTGCATTCGCTGGCCAAGCATAAATATGAAATAGGCGTCGTTCGGGGTCCGCTGATCGGCGCGGGCCTCGTACATCGCGGCGTTCGGCTGGCCCAGCTCGCGGGCCGCCCCGGCCAGAAAATTGTTCAAGACCGGCAGGCCAGGATTCCGTTGAGCAGCTTCCGTCCACACGGCAAACGCTTCGGGTTTTTTCCCCATTCGCCACAGAGCCTCGCCCTTCTCTTCGCGGGCCGTCCCAAGCTCTGGCGACTCGATAATTGCACGCTCGACGCTCTCGAGAGCTTCCTGATGACGCCCGAGGCGGTTGAGAATGGCCCCGCGGTAGTAGAGGCTCAGGCCTTTCGGCTGTCCGGATTGATGTTCGGCAATATCGCCGAGAAGGGTGACCGCTCGTTCGGGATTCGCAGACAGATACTCGAACCACGCCAGGCGAGGAACTGCGGTCGAATTCGTCAGCAGCCCCCAACGGATCGCGGTGTTGAGATGATCCCTGCCGCTCACCACAGTGGCCTTCTCGGCATCGGCAAGCCAGGTGGTTGGATTCGGCTGGGCAAGCGCGAGCTCATCCGGAATGCGGACGTTATCGAAGGCAATCGCTCCCGCACGCTCGTGATAGCGGATGAAGCCGCTGTGAGCGACGAAGCCCATCCACGCGGTCGAGAAAATCAGAAATGCCCATCCCGCGACCTGGAAGCGTCCAGTAGATTTTAATTTCCAATTCAGGAACGAAAGTTCGCCCTGGCTGAATATTTGTACGGTTCGCAGGACCAAAAATGCAGTGATCGCGGCCAGCCCCAAGGCAAGCAGCATCGGCACAATCTGGTAAACATCCCAAACCGCGAAGTAGCTGACAATAAACGCACTTGCGGCTAGGATCTCCTCCGGCCACGTTAGTTGGTGACTCTTCGGCTTTTCCTTTGAGACCATCACCGACGGTTTGCCGAATCCAAAATATAGGGCATCGTTCGGGCACACGCTGATGCAGTCCATGTGCTTCATACAGCCCGGATCTATCACCATTCCGTATTGGGCCACCTCGGCGTGCACGGTGACGTTTGCCATGCAGGTCGTTGTGCAAATTCCACATTGGTTGCAGTCATCCGTGACACGGATCTTGCCTGGGGCGAATCTGTCTGCCAACACGAACACGCCTCCGTACGGGCATGCGTATGTGCAGAAACCCTTGGAACCGAGAAAATAAACGGTTACGAATCCGCAGATGAACAAAAACGGTATTGCGACCCAAAGAGGCGGAAAGGTCGCCCAAAAATCGCTGACGATTAAATGATTTGTAAATGCGGGAATCAGAGGTTCGCTCGCGGCTTTTGAGAAGGCTCGGGAAACGGTAGGCCAAACGAACATATAGAATGCCGCGGCCATCGGCACAAATACGAGCAGGCGCGAGCGAAAAGGCCTAGGCTTCAAGCCCGCCTTATTCATCAGCCAAGCACAGAAATCCTGCAATGCGACGACGTGGCAAGCCCAACCGCACACGTACCGCCCGAAAATCAGCGTTGCCAGGATCGCCAGGACAAAAAATATCGCACCGGCATTAATCGCTCCGTTCTGCAAGGTGAACATCGTTTCGGACGGCTCGATCGGCGAAACTGTCCGCCCGGTTATCTGCCACTGGACGATGTGAGCGACCATCAGTAGCTGCAGAACCACGAGAGCCGCCGCCCGCCATTTACTCGTCCTCGACTTTGCGGGCGCCGTGGCGGGCATAACGGGAAGCGAAGCCCGCTGTACTTTATCGACCTTTTTGCTTTCGCAGCCGTCTTTCATTAGTGATCGTAACTTCGAGGGGTGGTCTTACGGACTTGCGTTTTGACCTATAAACAGTGTAAAAAATAAGTTGCATTTTCTATAATTAACCCCTCACTCAGATCGATGGTTGCGGGCCGAACGGCTGGGAAATTAGATTATGAAGACCATTCTACTAGCTTTTTTATCATTGTCCGGTTTGATGGGTAATGGCTCAGAAGTTTTCTTTACAGGCGTCCAGGAAAGGGCAGCAAATTCCAATACCGGCACGCTGGAGAAAATGATTGTCTCCGAAGCCGCAGTGGGAATGAATCTCAACGTCGCGCGACTCGAGGGGCGAAGGGCAGCTAAGGGGCGAGCCGACGGAACTCTAAGGCTCACAGCCGATCGTAACTCCTTTTTCACCTACGTCATTTTTAACGACGAGATTCGCGGCCCGCTGCCGAGCGCAATGCGAGTAACGCTCGACGACATTGCCACGTTGCCCAGCAAGCTTGCACCGTCGTCGGGGCAGTTTCTGGTAGAGCATCTCGAATTCGGGGGTCAATACGATCTAATCGTCCGTGACGCTCACTCAGGTTTTGTCTACTTTAACGTCGAGGGTTACGAATACGAATTTGAGCCTTACACGGACGTGTTGTCGATTCGCAACGGCCGAATGCTGCTCTCGCAGGAATTCGCAACGGAACTCGGACGCTCAGGTGACGCCGGCACGCTCGTCGGCGAGCTTAACATCCAGGCGAGGATGCGGCCCATCGAAGTCCAGACAATTCAAGAAGGGGAGATGGTCGCGCAGTCGTTACCGGCTGAAGATCCGGTCGGCGGCGTTCCAGGGCCGGACGTAATTGTTGGCGATCTCATCGGTCTCGCACAGTTCGGCTCGGCGGCTGGGACACAGGTGGGACTCGCCGTAGGTACGGACTCTTGCAACGCGGGCATTGTCGATCTCAATTGGTTCGCTAACCCCAGCAACGATCATCCGGTGATCCCTCAGAATATGTACCGTATGAGCGGTGGTGCGACCAACGATCAAACTTTTGAGCAGATCGGTCAGTCGCAGATGAAGCACGCCTTTACTGCCCTGACTCAGAATCTCTGCGGATTTGGCTGCAATGGCGTAGGCGGGACGCGTCTCGGCTCGGGATGCTCAGACCCATACTCGGCAGGACTCAACTCGGGACCGAACCTGGGAGCCCGTGCCTGGGTTAACCCTTACACGGGATTCTATCCACGCAACGACTCAGCAACTCCCAATAACAGCCACACCGGCCATACTCACCTAGGCCCGACGCATCGCGTCTTGACCGAGATTAACGACCTTCGGACGGATCTCAACGCCGGCGCGTCCTACTACGCAGAAGCGCAGTACGTGACGCCTCACGAATACGCCTGGTGCACGGCTAACCCAGGACAGTGCAACATGTTCAATAACGTGTCGTATCGCCGCTACAACGTTACCGGAACTGCGAGCCCTTTCAGCTTTAGTCCCAATGGCTCAACCCAGCGGATGAAGCGGGCTGTCTCAGCCTGGACCGGAGCGACGCACGTCGATTTCCGACCTGACCCGAGCGACGGCGTCGGCGAAATCGCGTACAAGGTTACCAATCCGTCGGCAGGCGTTTGGCATTACGAATACGCCGTTTACAATGAGAATCTCGACCGGGCAATATCTTCGCTGTCCATCCCGACCGGTGCGGGCGTCACGGTGAGCAACATAGGTTTCAAGGCCCCCCCGCAACATCCGGGCTCGACGGCAGATGGTACGGCCGGCAGCGCGGGCCTTAGCAACGCACCTTGGTCGAGCTCACAGAGCGGGGACTCACTGACCTGGGCGAGCGAAACGCTGGCGCAAAACGCGAATGCGAACGCGATTCGTTGGGGGACGCTTTATAACTTCCGCTTCGATTCCAACCGTCCTCCGCAGACGGGCTCGGCTATAATCGGTTTCTACAAGACAGGTGCTCCGATTACGGTCTCCGTCCAGATTCCGAGCACGCCTATTGCCTCGAATGCCTCAATTTCGGGCCGTGTTACGGGTCCTGGCGGCTTTGTGGGCGTTCGAGGTCGGGTTGTTCTGGAAGGGCCTGGTGGATTTACGAGGGTTATTCAGTCGAACTCGTTTGGCTACTACTACTTCGAAGAGATCCCGACAGGCCAGACGTACACGATCTCGGCATTTGCTAAGCGCTGGGTCTGGGCGCCCCAAAACATCACGCTTAACGGAAATCTCGAGAACATTAATTTAGAGGGAATGGAGCCCTAGCCCCAAACCTGAAGACCAGTAAAAAAGGGCGACTCTTATGGGCCGCCCTTTTTAATTTTAGATTGTGGAGGCGGCGATCGGAATCGAACCGATGAATAAAGCTTTTGCAGAGCTCTGCCTTACCACTTGGCTACGCCGCCGAAGTTCCAAAGTATTAAGGAGGAAGGATAAGGGGAAGAGGCAAAGCTTGCACTTAACTCCTTCTCCGTTACCCTTCCTCCTTTCAAAGCTGGAGCGGGAGACGAGGGTCGAACTCGCGACTTCGACCTTGGCAAGGTCGCGCTCTACCACTGAGCTACTCCCGCGTGGCAAATGATTATTCTAGAGCGTGGCAGGGAATTGTCAAGTTCATCTCCGCCCTCGATTAATCAGTTGTTGACCGTAATATCCTTTATAAAACTCCAGTCTCCGCTCGGGCTGATCTTGATATTTCCAATACGCTTATTCGCGACTACAATGTTCGCGGGATACCAGAGCGGCAGGAGAGGCACCTCGTCTGAGACGATTTGCCACACCCTTTCGTACTTCTCTTTTGCCACGCCCCTGTCAGTCGCATTGACTGCTTCCTCTACGAGGCGATCGACCTCGTCGTTTTTGTATCGGCTGCGGTTGCAGCAGGAGACGGAACCGCCGGGAATCTTTGTCGAACTAAACAGGTCGCGCAAGAATATCGGGTCCTGGTTTCCGCCGATCCATACGCCGGTATACATCTGAAACTCCCCACGACCTAACTCTTTTCTAATCGTATTGATCTCCAGGGTTTCGATTCGAACGTTGAGGCCCACGCTGGTGAGCGCGTTCTGTATGGCCTGCGAATAATTGCTGACCGCGAGGTTGCCGGAGCCGTACTTAAACACTATCTGCTCGTTCTTGTACCCGGCCTCCTGCAGCAACTGTTTTGCTTTCTCGGGATTAAACTCGTACCGGGCACCCGTCACGTAGGCTGAAGACTGAGCCGGGAGAATGGAATCCGCCGGGCGCGCCTGATCCAGCAAAAGTTCAGAAATAATCTTTTTGCGATCGATGGCAAACGCGATTGCCTGACGAACTTTTGGATTATTCAACGGCGCAGCTTGGGCATTAAAAACGAGGTACTGGATGTTAGAGCCCTCCGTCTGCTCGACATTGAGCATCGGGTTATTTGCAAACGACCGAATGGTGTCCGGCGAGATGTTATTAGGATTCGGGGCCATGTCGACGGCCCCCGTCTGAAGTTCTGCCTGCAGAGAATTCGCATCCGCAACCGTCTTCAATCTAAGTTTCTGGACCTTAGGCGTGCCTTCCCAGTAGTCAGGATTTGCAGCGAGCTCGACGATATTCTGCGAAGCGTCCAGACTAACGAACCTAAATGGGCCCGATCCAAGCGGGCGATCTTTCTGGATGTCGACACTGCCCGTCGGAATAATCGGGATCGCGACGAGGTTTGAAAGAAGCTGGTTGCGGAGCGCCGGACGGGTGACGGTGAAGATTACCGTTTTCGGGTCAGGAGTTTCGATGGACGATATGTGCGCGACTCGTTTCGTCTTCGCCTCACCCGAAGGCTTTGCCCCGCCCGCCGCTCCCTGATCGTCGGCAACCGTGTCGAAAAAAGCCCCTGACTTGTAACCATTGGCTTTCAACAACTCGTCGAAGGTGTACTTCACATCGGCGGATGTGAATTCCTGCCCGTTGTGAAACTTAACGCCATCCTGCAGAGTAAACGTGATGACCTTTCCGTCGTCACTCGTTTGAATTTCCTTTGCGAGCTCACCGACATACTCAAAATTCGCGTCTTTCTTCACGAGAGAGTTGAACATGAGATTCTTCACGCGCTCAGCGGCGGCGTCCGACGTTGCCATCGTCAGGGTGTCGAACGCAGAGAACTTCTCGGGCAGTGCAACAGTGACAAACTCAGCGTCACGTCGTCGACACGAGAACATAGAGAAGAGCACGAGAGCGGCAAGGCAAAATAGCAAAAGTTTTCGCAAAATGGGTGAATCCTCCGTTAGCGGTCCAGGTCGTTGGTAAATTCTCTTATCTCAACTGAGATGTCAGGGATTCGACTAAGGTCGAAATTCGCGCTTCGCGCTATTTGGGCCTTCAACGAGGCAATGCGTGCACGAGACTCGTCGACGCGAGATTCCGCGATCTGCTGACTCTCAACCGCGAACGTAACCCCGTCGAATCCAGCTCTGATTTTCTCTGGTTCGGCGCATATGGCGAGCATATCCTGACCGGCCTCGATCGCGCGAACGCACGCGTCCGCAATCCCGTAGTTTTTTTCGATCGCTCCCATCTCCAGATCGTCGGTGATGGAGACGCCTTGAAAGCCCATATCCCGTCGGAGCAATCGAGAGATGAAATTCTTGCTCAACGATGACGGCAGGAGTTTGCCATTCTCGTCTCGTTCCTGCATTCGGGACAGCGGGAAACCCGCATGGGCCGTCATGACCATCCTCGCAGAACCGCTCGCTAAAATCGAACGATAGGGAATTAAGTCGACGGTCTCGAGCTCGGCATCATCTACATCGATGATTGGGAGTTCCTCGTGCGAATCGACCCGAGAAGCGCCCAGCCCCGGAAAGTGCTTGAGGCAGCCAATGATTCCTTCGTCCTGCATCTCGCGTAGGAACTCGCCTGCCAGCTCCGCAGTCTGGTTCGCGCACTCGCCGAAGCTGCGGGAGTATAGACCGTTTGAGGTCTCTGCGCGCTTCGCGTCGATCACATCCACGACCGGCGCGAAATTCATGTTGAACCCCAGCGTGCGGAGGCATGTTGCGATGATTCGGGCGAGCCGTCGGGCCTCTGCCTTTGTCCGTATTTTATTAGCGGCCGGCATAGGCTCGACGATTCGCCGCAGCCTATCTACGAGGCCGCCTTCTTGGTCAATGCTAATAAAGGGTTCAATCGGCAATGCCGCCTTAAGATCTGCGATTAGAGCTCGCGTCCGCTCGGCGTCGCGTATATTTCTCGCGAAGAGGCATACACCGCCCGGCTGTATCTCATCGAGCAATTCGCGCGTAGCTTCGTCAAGATCGGCGCCGGGAATTCCTATAAAGAAAAGCTGGCCGATTTTCTGAGGGAGAGGAAGCGAGTCGAGGGGCTGAGTCATTCGAAAACAATACGAGATAAGCTGCTCTGCAGTTTATCAGTTAACCAAAATCGATTGAAATCACTCGCGATTGAACTAACCAATATAACTTATGAGCGCCGCTTTGGAGTGAGTGAGCGCCGCTTTGGAGTGAGTGAGCGCCGCCTTTGAGTGAGTGAGCGCCGCCTTTGAGTGACTGAGCGCCGCCTTTGAGTGAGTGAGCGCCGCTTCGGAGTGGGTGACCACCGGAACTCAGTAGAGGTGCTGCTTCCAAGAAAGTATGAGCCCCGCCAAAGAGAGAAACATTCCCTCCACGGAGTAGGTGACGGCCTTTTCACGAGCATCGGCCGATGTTTATTGGCTTTCAGGCGTGTTCGGAGGTAAAGAAACCGGCTGAGGCGGCTTCGTCGGTCATGTGCGAAGTCGCTTTTTCCAAAGTAATAACGCCCGGCATCACCCGCGCCCGATTCAACTATCATGGGAGACCCGTGGCGGGCCCTCGGGTGCATGCCGTTGTTAGGTGGCGTGCTCAGCCGGATTTCGGCAACCCGCGCTTGGCCACATGTTCTACCGCCTCGCAGAATTTATCCAACTCATTAAGAGTCGTGTACACGTTAGGCGTGACCCGCACCCCTTTGAACTCTTCGTGCACTATACTCTGCACGAGTAT
>Ga0136611_10000111_pt1 | contig 45321 bp, 41 predicted proteins | sample AntDrymUQ2232306_2_FD_106645 | JGI IMG/M metagenome (GOLD analysis project Ga0136611, IMG submission 106645) | Polar desert sand microbial communities from Dry Valleys, Antarctica - metaG UQ223 (23.06) | ecosystem: Environmental > Terrestrial > Soil > Desert | place: Antarctica: Dry Valley... | reverse complement strand
GTCCCGGCGCCCAGCGCGAGCGCGGCCCCCGCGCCCAGCGTCAACTTGCCCAGATCGCGACGTCGAATGCGCGATGTCATGGTTCATCCCTCCATGCGCCGCCCGCTGCCAGCGATGGCGGCGTCGTCCACGGGAGGTATACGCCCATCGCGCCGAAGGGGATTCGTCGGCGCCGTCCGTCGCACGATTCGGCCGGGTGGGGCGCAATGCGATCGGCGGGCAAGGCGGCCGGGCGTGGTCAGCGGCGGTGGAAGTCGGGCACCACGTCGCGGGCGAGCCGGTCGAGTTGGTCGAGCATCATCTCGGGTGGGCACATCGGGCGCAGCACGAACTTCGAGCCGCCGGCCGCGACGTACTCCTCCAGCCGCTCGCGGACCAGCTCGGGCGGGCCGAACGCCGTGCAGCGGGCGAGCGTCTCGGCATCGGCGCGGCCCGGCGGGATGTAGGGCATCGCGGTCGCCGTCGCGACAGCGGAATCGGCGTCCAGGCAGTAGTAGAACAGGGCGCCGAAGTGGTCGAGCTCGAACTCGCGGCCGGCGTCCTCGGCGTACTGGAGCGTCTTCTTGACGCCCTCGCCCAACCGGTCCGGTGCGATGAACGACGGGATCCAGCCGTCGCCGAAGCGGCCCGCTCGTCGCGCCGCCGCGTCGCTGTTGCCGCCGATCCAGAGCGGCATCGGCTGCTGGACGGGCTTGGGCAGCACCGTGATGCCGTCGAGCTGCCAGAACTCGCCCGCGAAGTGGACCGGCTCGCCGGTCCAGCAGGCGCGCATGATGGCGATGGCCTCGTCGGTGCGCCGCGCCCGCTCGCGCATCGGGACGCCGGCCGCGCGGAACGAGCGCTCGTCCTCGGCGCCGATGCCGATGGCCGGCAGGAGCCGCCCGTTGGACAGTGCGTCGATCATGGCCAGCTCGCGGGCAAGCACGACCGGCGTGCGGAACGGGATCGTCAATACGCTCGGCCCGAACTTGAGCCGCTCGGTGCGCGCCGCGATGGCGGCCATGGTGGTGATCGGCTCGGGCACCGGGATCGGCGACGAGAGCCGCTCGGAGAACCACAGCGAGTCGATCGGCGACCGCTCGCAGAGATCCACCAGCTTCCAGAGGAAGCCGCGCGTGTCCGCATCGTCCGGCCACGGCCCGGGCATCACCCCGATGCGATAGCTGATCCTCATGGCCGCCATCGTAGCACGCCGCCCGCCGCCGAACGGATAGGTCAGCCATTGCGCCGCGTACTACTGGCCGCGCGCGGCATTGAGGTACGTGTCGCAGGCGGTGCGGAAGAACTGGCCGAACTGGAGCACCACCATCTGGACGCCCTGATCGATCAGCGCCTTCGCGCCGGCACCCGTCCCGGACGGGGCCATCACCAGCTTGCCGGCCGCCAGCGTCTCGTCGCGGACGCGGTCGATCAGCTTCTGGACCTCCGGGTGGGACGGCTGCCGGCCGTAGTACTCCAGTCCCATGCTCAGCGACAGGTCGCCGGCCCCCAGGAAGCAGCCGTCGAAGCCGTCCACCTTCAGCATCGCGCCGACCTGATCGATCGCGACCTCGTCCTCGATCAACCCCAGGCACAGCGTCTCGCGGTCGAAGGACTCGACCAGATCGCGGGCCTGCGCCGCGCCGTGGTAGCCGTACTGGGCGGCACGGCTGCCGCTCGCGGCGCCGCGGATGCCGCGCGGCGGGTACTTCGTCGCCCGCACGAGCGCCTCGGCGTCGTCGGCCGATTTGCAATGAGCGAGGATGATGCCCTGGATGCCCGAGTCGAGGAATGACAGGATGCGGACCGGGTCGGCGTCCGGGACGCGCGCCAGCGCGCAGATGCCGGCCGCGTCGGCTGCCCGCGCCACGTCGCGGGCGCGCTCGGCATGCACGCCGCCGTGCTCACCGTCGATGATGACGAAGTCGAAGCCGGCGTGCCCGAAGAACTCGACCAATTCGAGCGAGTCGGGTATCTCCTGGAGCAGGGGGCCGAGCGCGGCCTGGCCGGCGGCGATCTTCTGTCGAACTGGATTGGCGCGCATGCGTGTGCCCTCCATGCGTCGAATCGGCCGTTGAGAATCACCACGGTAGCAGAACGAAGATTGCTCAGGGCGCGCGGGGCCTAACGCTTCAGGCGGGGGTCCAGCGCGTCGCGGAGTCCGTCACCGAGCAGGTTAAAACCCATCGCCACGAGCAGGATGGCCAAGCCGGGTATCGTCGCGAGCTGCGGGCTGCTGGTGATGAAGTTGCGGCCGGTGCTCAGCATCGCACCCCACTCCGGTTGGGGCGGCTGCGGACCGAGCCCAAGGAAGCTCAGCCCCGACGCGGTCAGGATGGCCGTGGCGAGCCGCAACGACGTCTGCACCACCAGCGGCGGAGCGACGTTTGGCAGGACGTGGCGCCGCATGATCGTGATGTCCGACGCGCCGAGCGCTCGGGCAGCCAGCACGTAGTCCTGCTCCTTGATCGAGAGCGTCGAGCCGCGCGCCACGCGCGCGAAGGCCGGGATCGAGAAGATGCCGACTGCCACCACCACGTTGAAGGTGCCCGCGCCGAGCGCCGCGATGATCGCGATGGCCAGCAGGAAGCCGGGCATCGCCAGCAGCACGTCCATCACGCGCATGATCAGCGTGTCGGTCCACTTGCCGCGAAAGCCGGCCACGATGCCGAGCGTCGCGCCCACCACCAGCGAGACGACCACTGCCCCGAGCGTGATCAGCAGCGTGACGCGCGAGCCCCAGAGCAGACGGCTGAGGATGTCGCGACCGAGCTCGTCGGTGCCGAGCGGGTTCGCCGCCGATGGCGGCCGGAGCTGCTGTCCGAGGGTGAACGCGGTCGGGTCGTAGGGCGCGAGCAGCGGCGCGAGCGCGGCGACCAGGATGAAGAACGCGACCAGGATCAGCCCGATGACCGCCGAACGGCTCTGGCGGAATTGGCGCAAGACCGCGCCGCTCAGGACGTACGGCACCACGCGGGGCGGCGCCGAGGCGGCCACAGTCGCCACTAGTCGTACCGAATCCGCGGGTCGAGCTTGACGTAGAGCAGATCGACCACGAGGTTGACCAGCACGAACGTGACCGACAGCAGCATGATCGTCGTCTGGACCACCGCGATGTCGCGGCGGGCGATCGAATCGACCAGCAGCCGCCCCAGGCCCGGCCGCGCGAAGACCGTCTCGGCCAGCACCGCGCCGCCCATCAAGTAGCCGACTTGCAGCCCGGCAACCGTGACGGTCGGGATGAGCGCATTCTTGAGCGCGTGCGCGACGAGCACCGTCCGCTCGGCAAGGCCCTTCGCGCGGGCGGTGCGGACGTAGTCCTGGCGGAGCACTTCGAGCATGCCCGAGCGCGTCTGGCGGGCGATGATCGCGGTCGATGCGGAGCCGAGTGCGACCGCCGGCAGCACGAGCTGCGCGAGCGTCCCGGCCCCCGAGCTCGGCAGCCAGCCGAGCGTCACCGAAAATAGCAGCACCAGCATCAGCCCGAGCCAGAACACCGGCATCGAGACGCCAAGAAGCGAAATGAACGTCGCGACGTTGTCCCAGACCGTGTACTGGCGGGTCGCCGACACGATCCCCGCCGCCAGCCCGGCCACCAGCGCGATGGACAGCGCCGCGATGGCCAGCTCGGCGGTCGGCCAGACGCGGCTCCCGATCTCCTCGGTCACCGGGCGTTTGGTGACCGCCGAGCGGCCGAAGTCGCCGCGCAGCGAGTTGCCGACGAATACGGCGTACTGCTCCCAGACCGGCCGATCCAGCCCGAGCGAGCGCCGGATGATCTCGACGTCCTCGGCCGTCCCGTCCACGCCGGCGATGACCTGGGCCACGTCGCCCGGCACCATCTTCATGATGCCGAACACGAGCAGAGAGACGCCGAGGACGACCGGGATTGTCCAGAGCAGCCGGGCGACGATGAAGCGAGACACGGAACCTCCCGATCTGCTACTTCACCACGCAGAAATTGGCGGGAGCATCGTCAACAGACCTGTCATCCCGAAGCGGAGCGAGGGATCTCACGCATCGGAGAGCCCGACAGGACAGCGTGAGATCCCTCGTCGCAGGCTCCTCGGGATGACAACCTTCATCTTCACGGTAGTGATGCATCACCCTTTCGTGACCGTGCCGGGCACCACCTGATTGCTCGGCTGGAAGCGGAAGCCCGACACGTTCTTGCGCTGGCCCCAGACGTTCGCCTGGTGCATCAAGTACACCAGCGGCTGGTCCCGCCAAATCAGCTCCTGGGCCTGCTTGAGGATCGGCAGCCGCGCGTTCGGGTCGAACGTGCGCTGCTGCTCCAGGATCAGGCGGTCCACCTCGGGGTTGCCGTAGGCGTACCGCTGCGCCGTGACGGTCTTGGTCGTCGCGTCCGAGTGGTACATGCGGTACAGGTGGTAATCGACGTACTCGCTGGTCTTCTGGAGCAGGAAGACGGTGCCGGCCATCGTGTCCGGGTCGGCCGAGAGCTGCGGCACGAGCTCCGCACTCTGGATCTTGACGATCGACGCGCGGATGCCGACATTGTTCCAGAAGCCCTGGAGCGCCTCGGCGACCTGATCGTCGCCGGCCCACCGGCCGCTGACGTAGCGGATGGTGGCGTCGAAGCCGTTGGCGTGGCCGGCCTCGGTCAGGAGCTGCTTCGCCCTGGCCGGGTCGAACGGGACCGGCTCGAAGTCGTAGGTGCCGAACAGGCCGGGGATCGACGGGGTGTTCAGCGGCAGGCCCGCGCCGCGCATGATCGACGTGATGATCGCGGCCTTATCGACGGCGTGGTTGAGGGCGTAGCGCACCTTGACGTCGTTGAACGGCGGCAGTGACTGGCGCGGCTCGGCCTCCACGATGGTCAGGCCGGGGGTCACGTTGACGGTGATGTTCGGATCCTGGCGCAGGGCATCGACGTCGGCGCCGGGCAGGTTGAGCACCACGTCCGCCTCGCCCGTCCGGAGCGCCACCACGCGGCCGGCGGCCTCGGGGATCGGGCGGTACACGAAGCGGCGCACGCCCGGCTTCGGCCCCCAGTAGTCGGGGTTGTACTCAGCCACGACTCGTTGATTTGGGATCCACTCGACGAACTTGTACGGCCCGGTGCCGACCGGGTTGCGGCCCAGGTCCTTGCCGAACTTCTGGAGCGCCGTCGGGCTGATGATGCGTATGGAGCCGTCGGCCATCAGGAAGGGTAGGTCGGGGGTCGGCGGGTCGGTGGTGATGCGGACGGTGCCGTCGTCGGGCGTCTCGACCGACTTGATGAGGGTGTAGCTGGCGCGGCGCGAGGAGCCGGTGTCGCGATCGAGCAGGTGATCGACGGTCGCCTTGACCGCCGCCGACGTGAACGGTGTGCCGTCGTGGAACTTCACGCCCTGGCGCAGTCGGAAGGTCCAGACCGTCCCGTCCGGGCTGGCGTCCCAGCTCGTGGCGAGCGCGGGCTGGAGCTCCATCTTCTCGTTCCAGGCCGTCAGCCCGTCGTAGAGCGCGTTCATCGGGTGCTGGAACGGGCCGGTGCCGGGGGCGGGATCGAGGCTGGCCGGCTCGGTGCCGTCCGCGACGATGAAGTCGCCGTCCCTGACCTCGCCGGCCGGCTTCGGCGCGGCAGGCGCGGCAGCGGCGGGCGATGGCGAAGCGGCTGCTGCCGGCGACGCCTGGGCAGCCGGTGACCCGGCCGCTGCTGGTGAGCCGGCCGCGGCGGGCGACCCGGACGCTGCCGGCGATCCCGACGCTGCCGGCGACGCGACCTTGGCCTGCGCCTGGGGCGCCGGCTGGGTCGGGATGACCTGGGCGGTGGCGGCCGGGCCGCTCGTCGGCGCGGGCGCGGCGGCCGGGGCGCAGGCGCTCAACAGGGCAGCGCCCGACCCGACCGACACGAGGCGAAGGAAATGGCGGCGCGTGACCGACATGCTATGGATCCTTTCGCGGTCGTCCGGAGGCGGCACGAGCGTCCCTCGCGAGGGGCCCGACAGTCTGGCACGATCGCTGACACGAGCAGAGTGTCCCAAGTATGGCGCATGCGCGCGGCCGAGAGTCACGGCAGGCCCGTTCAACTCTCGGGGGCGTCCCGGCGGCGGCGTTCTCGCATCTGGGCGCGGAGTGCGGCCGTGGCGTCGGTGTCCACGGCGCGCTCGGTCCGGTCGAGGACAACGCCGTACTCGCGCCGGGCGTACTCGGCGTCCAACTTCTCGTCGAGCACGTCGTCGAGGACGCGGGCCGGGTCGCGGTTGAGCGGGTCCCCGAGGCCGCCGGCCCCGGGCATGACGTGGCGTAGCACGTCGCCGCGCTTGATCGCCATCGTGAACTTGCTCGGCAGTGCGCGCACCTCGCCGTCCGATTCGAGCGTGTTGCTGGACGGCGTGCCGGGCTTGCCGCCGTCCAGCCCGTACGGCAGGAACGCGCGGCGGTCCGAGCGAACTTGGAGGATCGCCTCCTCGCCGACGAAGCGGTAGTCGCGGGCGAGCGCCAGGCCACCTCGATACTCGCCGGCGCCGCCGGTGTTCGGCACCAGCCCGTACCGCTCGATCACGACCGGCGACTCGACCTCGACGACCTCGCACGGGACGTTGCACATGCAGGCGGCGGGGTTGGCGTGGGCATCGACGCCGTCCAGGCCCGGCCGCGCACCGCCGGCCCCGCAGATGAACTCGACGAAGATGAATGGCCCGTACACGCGGTCCCAGCCGCCGATGCTGATGCCGGTGTTGCCGCCCTCGCAGGCGGCCGGCACGCGCTCCGGCTTGATCCGAGCCAGCGCCCCGAGCAGGGTGTCCATCAGCCGGAAGCCGGTCAGTCCGCGCGCCGCGAACGCGGCTGGTAAGCCAGGGTTGACGATCGTCCCCGGCGGCGTGACGACCCGGATCGGGCGGAAATAGCCGGCGTTGTTCGGGACTTCGACATCCACGATCGAGCGGATCGCGGCGTAGGCCAGCGACTTGGCGAACGAGGGCGTGGCGTTGATGGCGCCCTTCACCTGCCGCGACGAGCCGGTGTAGTCTACCGTCACGCCGTCGCCATCGACCGTGATGGTCGCCACCAGCGGGATCGGCCGATCCTCGATGCCGTCGTCGTCGATGTGGTCCGTGAACGAGTAGACGCCGTCCGGCCAGGACGCGATCTCGGCGCGGGTGACGCGCTCGGAGTAGTCGAGCAGCTCGTCGAAGGTCTGCCTCAAGGTCGGCAGGCCGTACCGCTCGACCAGCTTGTGGACCTCGCGCTCGGCGATGGCGCAGGCCGCGAGCTGCGAGTGGAGATCGCCCATCACGACCTCCGGCAGCCGGACGTTCTTCTCGATGATCCGCAGCAGCGTCTCGTTGACGACACCGGCGTCGTACAGCTTGAGCGGCGGGATGCGGAGCCCCTCCGCGAAGATCTCGGTCGAGTCCGAGGCGTTGCTGCCGGGCACCCGCCCGCCGACGTCCACCTGATGGCCGATCGTGACCGCGAACGCCACGAGGGCAGCGTTTCCCCGAGCGTCGCCCGTTCGAGCGTCGTCTTCGCGGCTGTCGCCCGCGAGAACATCGCCCGCGAAGATCGGCTTGACGATGAACACGTCCGGCAGGTGCATCCCGCCCTCGAACGGGTCGTTGAGGATCAGCACGTCGCCTGGACGGATCGACTCGCGGGGGTAGCGGGCCAGGAACGCGACCATCGCGTCCGGCACCGAGCCGAGGTGCAGCGGGATGGTGAGGCCCTGGGCGATCATCCGGCCCTCGGCGTCGCACAGCGCCGTCGAGAAGTCCATGTTGTCCTTGAGCACGGAGGACCGCGACGTCCGCACGATCGTCAGGGCCATCTCGTCGCCGATCGTCGCCAGCGCGTTCTTGATCAACTCGAACCGAATCGGGTCGGCTGATGGAAGGAAACTCCCCGCCCCATTCACGATCTGCTATGCTCTTTCTGGCATACTGGCGCCATGCCGAAGCCGGTCAGTCTGGGTGGGCACATCACGCGACGACGTGCGCTCGTTCGCCGAAGACGTGCGACGGGTCATCGGCGTAGCACTCCGAGTGGCGCAAGAGGGTGGCAAATCCCACGCGGCCAAGCCACTGCGGGGCTTCGGTGGCGCGACGGTGCTGGAGGTCGTCGATGACTTCGACGGCGACACCTATCGCGCAGTGTACACGGTACGGTTCGCGGACGCCGTCTACGTCTTGCATGCATTCCAGAAGAAATCCAGGCGTGGCCGCGAGACGCCGAAGCATGAGCTGGATCTGGTCCGGCATCGGCTCGGCATGGCAGCGGACGTGCATCGGCAACGCATACAGGGGTGAGCCGTGGCAGAGGACGTGACGATGGGCACAGAGCCCCGCTACACCGTCGGCAGTGACAACGTCTTCGAGGATCTCGGCTTCGACCATCCCGACGAGGAGCTGGCGAAGGCAAAGCTCGTGGTGGCGATCGGGCAGGCGCTTCGGCAGCGCAAGCTGACGCAGGTCCAGGCCGCCGCGCTCCTGGGGATCGACCAGCCGAAGGTGTCCGCGCTGCTGAAGGGACGGTATGGCGGGTTCTCGACCGACCGCTTGCTCCGCCTGCTCGTCGCCCTCGACCGCGACGTGGAGATCGTCGTGAAGCCGGCGCGCGCCCGACCGCATGTCACCGTACTTGTGGCAAGCTGAGAACGAGTGTGCGCCGCTGGCCTGATCTCCCGGAGGATCAGGCCCCACCTACCAGAATCACGATGTTGCCCCACTCGTCCAGCCGCGCCGTGCAGCCGGGCGGCACGACTGTCGTTGCGTCGTACTCCTCTACGATCAAGGGGCCGGAGTGGGGGTCACCGGTGAGGTCGGGGCGGTCGAGGATCGGGGTGTCGAGGAGGCCGTGGTCGCCGAAGTATGCCGGGCGGGTGGCGGGAGGCGCGGCGGGGTGGGCTGGTACGCCGGCGCGGCGCTCGACCGCGCGGAGCTGCGCGTCGGTCGGGACGCGCGGGCGCTCCGGGACGCCGACCCCGACCACGCGGACGTTGACCAGGTCCACCACCTCGCCGGAGCCGCCGCGATTGCCGTATGTCCGCTCGTGCTCCCGGCCGAACGCCTCGGCCAGCGCGTCGAGCGCCGCGCGATCGAGCGGGCCGTCGGGGATGGGGATCGCCAGCTCGTGCGCCTGGCCGGCGTAGCGCAGGTCGGCCGACCGTCGGACGACGATCTGCTCGCGCGGGTACCCCTCCGATGCCAGGACCGCCGCCGCGTCGCCGGTCAGCTCGTCCAGCACGCCGTCCAGCTCGTCCGGGTCGAGGGCGGCCACACGGCGGAAGAAGGTGCGGACGTAGTGGTGCTCGACCTCGGCGACGAGCAGCCCGAAGGCCGAGAAGAGCCCCGGCGAGCGCGGCACGACGACGCGGGGCATGTCCAGCGCGCGGGCCAGCTCGACGGCGTGGACCGGGCCGCTGCCCCCGAACGCGCAGAGCGCGAAGCCGCGCGGGTCGCGCCCGCGCTGACTGGAGACGGCGCGGACGGCCCGGATCATTGCGGCGTTGGCGACCAGATGGACCCCGTACGCCGCGCGGTGGAGATCCAGCCCGAGCGGCCCGGCGATGCGTTCGGCCACGGCGCGACGGGCGGCCTCGGCATCGAGCCGGACCGCGCCCCCGGCCAGCGACGCGGGATTCAGGTAGCCGAGGACGACGTTGGCGTCGCTGACGGTCGGCTCGGTGCCGCCGCGTCCGTAGCAGACCGGGCCGGGGTCCGCACCGGCCGAGCGCGGGCCGACCTGGAGCGAGCCACCGCGATTCAGCCAGACGATGCTGCCGCCGCCGGCCCCGACCTCGGCGATGTCGATGACCGGGGCGCGCAGGGCGTAGCCGCCGCCCTTGACCAGCCTGCTGGTGATGCTGATCCCGCCGCCGACCTCGTAGTCGGGCGTCTGGCTCGGCTCGCCGCGCTCGAGAATTGACGCCTTGGCCGTCGTGCCGCCCATGTCGAACGTCAGCACGTCGTCGAGGCCGATTCGCCGCGCCAGGAAGGCCGCGGCGATGACGCCGGCCGCCGGCCCGCTCTCGACGATGTGGATCGGGCGCTCGGCGGCGGCATCGGCGGTCATGATGCCGCCGTTCGACTGCATGATGAGCAGCGGCGCGCGGACGGCGGCCCGATCCAGCTCGGCCACGAGGGCGACGAGGTAGCGGCGCATGACCGGCTTGAGGTAGGCGTTGATGACGGCGGTCGAGGTGCGCTCGTACTCCTTGATCTCCGGTAGCACGTCCGACGAGAGCGAGACATCGAGATCCGGGAAGCGCCGGCGGGCCAGCTCGCCGACGGCCCGCTCGTGGGCCGGGTTGGCGTACGAGTTCAGGAAGCAGACCGCCAGCGACGTGATGCCCGCAACAACCAGCCGCTCCAGCGCCCGTTCGGCGCCCTCCAAATCGAGCGGGCGGACGACGGCGCCCCGGTGGTCGATCCGCTCGTCCACTTCGAGGCGGTGCCGGCGCGGCACGAGCGGCGGCGGCTTCCGGTAGAAGAGATCGTAGAGGGCCGGGGCGCGGATACGGCGCATTTCCAGGACGTCGCGGAAGCCGAGCGTGGTGATCAGGCCGGTCGGCGCGCCTTGCAGCTCGAGGATGGCGTTCGTCGCGACGGTGGTACCGTGGACGACCTCGCGGAGGGCGGACGCCGGCAGGTCCACCTCTTCCAGGAGGGCGCGGACGCCGGCGACGACGGCACGGCCGTAATCGTCCGGCGTCGTCAGGAGCTTCCGCGCCGAGATCCTGCCGTCCGCGCCGAGCAGCACGACGTCGGTGAACGTGCCGCCGATGTCGACGCCGATCCTCGGCTCGGTCGCGCCATCATCCGCCACGCATGCCACCTCCTCTCGCTCCACCTGGGCCCTACGGCAGCGGGATCGGACTTTCGAGAGCCACGTCCACCAGGAACGGCCCGTCCTTGTGGTTCATGGCCTCCTTGAGCGCGCCGGCCAGGTGTTCCGGCTGCTCCACTCGCAATGCCGGCACCCCCATCGACTCGGCCATCTTGTCGAAGCGGAGGTCCGGGTCGGTCAGGTCCATCTCGACGAACTTCCGACCACGCGCCGCCGCGCCCAGGTACTCGACCATGTTGAGCTTCAGGATGCGGTAGGCGCCGTTACCGAGCATAACGTACGTGACCGGAATCTTGTGGTGGGCCGCCGTCCAGAGCGCGGTGATGCTGTACATCGCGGCGCCGTCCGAGCAGATGCCCACCACCTTGCGGTCCGGCCGGGCCAGCGCCGCGCCGAGCGTGCCGGGCAGGCCCGGCCCGATGCCGCCGCCGCGCACCTTGACGAGCTGCTCGGCGCGCTCGGGCTGGATCGCCATCTCCATGTGCTTCGTGTTCGTGATCGACTCCGAGAACACCAGCGCGTTGTCGGGCAGCGATTGCTTGATCTCATGCATCAGGCGCGGCGCCGCGATCGGGGACGCGTCCCAGTTCTTGCGGGCGTTCGCCCAGTAGCCCTCGCGGACGGCCGCGACCCGCGCCTCGGCAGCGTTGCGCCGCTCCCGGGTTGCGTCGCGCGCGGAGCCGGTCTGGCGCTCGGCCAGCAGCTCGGCCAGCTCGGCCAGCCCGGCCTTTGGGTCGCCAAGCAGGGCGATATCGGGCCGCACGTTCTTGCCGATCTCGTGCGCGTAGGCGTCGAGCTGAATCACCTTCGTGCCCAGGCCGATTACGGGCCGCTCCGGCTCGGGGAAGATGAGCTGGAACAGCGGCGCCCCGACCACCAGCAGCGCGTCGCAGTCGGCCAGGGTGGCGCGGACGGTCTTCGGCGTGACGGTATCGACGCTGCCCAGCATGAGCGGGTGGGTCGCCGGCGCGTTGAACTCGGAGGCGTAGCACTCGAAGATCGGCGCGCCGAGCGCCTCGGCCACGCGGACCACCTCGACCTGTGCCCCCGAGAGCGCCACCGAGTCCCCGACCATCAGCATCGGCCGGGTGGCCCGCGACAGGATGTCGGCCGCCTCGGCCAGCCCGGTCGCGTCGGGCCGCGAGCGCCAGTTGGTGTACGTGGTGGGCACGATCTGCACGTCGGCCTCGGCGTCGAGCACGTCCATCGGCAGGGACAGGAAGACCGGGCCTTGCGGCGGCTCGGCGGCGATCTTGAACGCACGTCGCAGCGCCTGGGGCACGTCGTGGGCGTGCTCGACCTGATAGGCCCACTTGCAGATCGGCCGCGCCATCTCGACCAGCGGCCCGGACAGGTGCGGCTCCTGGAAGAGCACGCTACTCGGGGATTGGCCGGCGTACACCACCATCGGCGTCTTGCCGACGCGGGCGTTGTGCATCATCCCGAGCGCGTTCCCGAGGCCCGGCGCGATGTGCAGCTCGACGAACGCCGGGCGCCGCGTCAGGCGGGCGTAGGCGTCGGCCATGCAGACGGCGACGCCCTCGTGCAGCGCCAGCATGAACTTGAGTTGGGGGTAGTCTTGCAGGATGTCCATGAACCCCTGCTCGGTCGTGCCGGGGTTGCCGAAGATGTGGCGCACGTCATCAGCGATCAATTGCTCCATCAACGCGCGCTTGCCGGTCATCCGTGCCATGCTGCGTCTCCGTTCCGGCCGGCGGGCGGCCTGTCCGACTATGCTAGCCGGCACGATCATGACGCGTGAAGCCGACACCTACGAGCGCCATGCGGCCCCGCTCACCGGCCGATTCACGCGGCACGTGCTCGCGGCGGCCGGCGACCTCGCCGGGGCGTGCGTGGTGGACGTCGCGTGCGGCACCGGGCTCGCGTCGCGCGAGGCGGCGGCACGTGGAGCCCGCGCGGTCGTCGGGCTCGATTTGCTCGACTGGATGACCGAGCGCGCCAGGTTGCGCTTCCGCGAGCGTGGCCGCGACGCGCAAGATTCGGACGAGCGTGACGGTGCCGCGGCGGGCTCGGGCAAGAGGGGCGCCACCGGCCTCCACGTCGCGCGCATGGACGCCACCCGTCTGGGCATGCGCTCGGAGTGGGCGGATGTCACGCTGTGCCAGTTCGGGCTGATGTTTATGGCCGAGCGCGAGCAGGCCGCGCGCGAGCTACACCGCGTCACTCGCCCCGCCGGCACGGTCGTCTGCGCCGTCTGGAGCACTCCGGACCACGCGTCCCAACTCGCGGCCTTCCTCGACGTCGCGGGCGAGGTCGTGCTCGGTCGGCCGTTGGCACGAGAGCACGCCATATTCGGGCTCGGCGGCGACGGGGCGTTGGCGGAGCTCCTGTCCCGCGCCGGCTTCACCGACGTGCGAGAGTCGCGCCCGAACGAGATCGACGCGCGCGGGGGAATCGAGGAGTACTGGACCAGGATGTCGAGCACGGTCGGGTTCCGCGTCGAGGACGGCCCGGACGCGCGCGTCGCCACCGCCGACCGCCTCCCCGAGTCAGTCCAGCGCGAGATGCGGGACCGCCTCGCCGAGCGCGTCGCGTCATACGCTCGGCCGGATTGCACGCTCGCGTTCCCCATGCAGGCCGTCATCGTCGTCGCCCGCCGGCCGACCTGATCGCTACGACCGTCAGGGCTATACTCGGCGCTCATGATGGAGAACCATGACTCATCCGCCGTGAAGATGCCGATTGTCATCCCGAGGAGCGTGCGACGAGGGATCTCACGCTGACCTACTCGGGACCATGAGATCCCTCGCAAGCTCGGGATGACAGAGACGTTGCCGACGCTCCCGTCACATCCCACCTGGCCTTGTCATGGTCGCGCACGGCCTACACCATCATCAGGGGAGAGCATGAGCGCGCCAGCCTGCACAATCCGCTTCGCCGAGCCGCGCGACACGCCGACGATCTTCGGCCTCATCGCGGCGCTCGCCGAGTACGAGCGCCTGGGCCACGCGGTGACCGGCACCGAGGCCGAGCTGCGCGAGCACCTCTTCGGCGCGCGGACGTTCGCCGAGGTGCTCCTGGCCGAGGTCGATGGCGAGAACGTCGGGTTCGCGCTCTTCTTCCACAACTACTCGACGTTCTTGACGCGGCCGGGCATCTACCTCGAAGACCTGTTCGTGCTGCCCGAACGGCGCGGGCGCGGCTACGGCAAGGCGCTCCTGAGCTGCCTCGCGCGCATCGCGACCGAGCGCGGCTGCGGGCGACTGGAGTGGTCGGTCCTGAACTGGAACGAGCCGTCGATCGCCTTCTACACGTCGCTCGGCGCGGCCCAGATGGGGGAGTGGACGGTCAACCGCGTCACCGGCGACGCGCTGACGCAGCTTGCGAGCGTGGGGCCGGTTGCTCTGCGCTCGTGAGCGTCGCTGGTAGGCATCCACGGAGGACGTGACGGGAGCATAGCCTCCGGCTCTGCCATCCCGAAGCCAAGCGAGGAATCTACGGACAGTTCCGAGCTGGCCAGTCCGTAGATCCTTCGACAGGCTCTGCCTGCCTCAGGATGACAGATATGATGACGGCACACCCACCACAGGGTCCGCTTGCCTCCCTCGAACATGAACTTTCATCGTCCGTGGTGCCCCGAAGGGGCATGGGTACCTCAGGATGACGGATGTGCTGACGGCACACCCATCGCATGCGGCGTGGCCCTGCACTGTCATCCGAGAACGCTATCGTCCGAACGCTGCTCGCGAGCCCCCAAACGAAAAGCAGGCGGCGGAGCATATCCGGCCGCTTGCTCTGGAAGTGTGGGTGAGGCCAGCGGCGGGCGGGGGGAGCCCGGCCGCCGGCCTTCCGCGACGCTGTGCCGAGCCGAGGCGCGTCCGGGGAGAAGAACGCGTCCCTGGCACATCATTCGCGGTCCGAAACGACGGGCATCCGACCAGGAGGGAGGTCTTCCGCCGCGCGCCTCGGTCGAGAGCGTAGCCGCTGATCCGAGCGCGAACGCTCGTTCAGCATGCCGTCATTCCCGATAGCGAGAGTCTAGCCGATTGCAGAGCTAGTGTCAATAGTTTGTACATCACTAGCGGCTGCCCTGCCGACCTACTCCACCCGCAACGTCCCCACCATCCCCGCCTGCTCGTGCCCGGCGATCGTGCAGACCACCGCGTACGTGCCCGACGACGGGGGCGCGAACGTCTTGGACGCGGTTTGGCCCCCGCGCGCATCGATCTGAATGGTGCCCTCGGCGGACCTCACCACCCAGTTGTGCTCGATCACGCCCTTGTTGGCGGCCGTCAGCGTCACGGGCATGCCGCCCTTGATGGCGACGTCTGCGGGAGTGAATTGGAAGTCGGTCATCGTGACGGTGACGGCCTGCCCCCCCGCAGCCGGCGCATTCGCGCCCGAAGCGGACGAAGCTGGCGAGCACGACACGACGCCGAGCATCAGGCCACCCACGCAGACGACTCGAACCGCTCGCTTCATCATCTCCCCTCGCGGACGGTGCCCCGATGGCACCGACCCTCCTCATGCTACCCATCGACACGGGGCGCCGAGGTCGGGAGAAGGCAGACACGCCTTGTCCGAAAAGCCCCGACGCGCGGGCGCACATGGATGCATGCGTGCTGCGGGCCGGCGCGCGCCCGCCCATGCTCGACGAGGGCCGACAGGTGTCCGCCGCTCGCCCGGAGGGGGCAGCGGCGACTAGCGCGACACGCGGCCCCGTCCGTCGAACGTCATGCGGAACTGTGGCGTTCGGTCGGAGTACGTGACGGTGTACTCGCCTTCCGCCTCAAGCCCGTCGCACGGCCCGGTCGCCCGCACGACCTCCCAGGTTCCGGAGGCGGTGAGCGCGTCCATCTGGCCGCGCAATCGTAGCGTCACGGTGCCGCGCTCGGGTCGGATCTGGACCGTGCTGACGTGCGCGCCGCTCATCCGCGCGGCCATCAGCGACCATTCCTCGGTGGAGGTGAGGCGACCGGAGAAGCAGGCCGCGAAACGGTCATCGACGGACCGCCCGACGCCCTTGCCGGTGTAGATGCGGTCCTGGATGATGAAGCGCCCCTGGCCCGTCGGCGTGAGCGACCCCGGCTCGCTGATCTCGGCCGTCGCGGCAACGAAGACCTGCTCGCCGATAACTTGACCCTGGACTGGCGCGACATTCAGCAGAAGTGCTGTCACCGCCGCCGTGAGAACTGCAAGCCCGCGCACGATCCGCTCCCTACTAGCACCCGCCGCCGATCGCCACTGACGGCCCCGGTGCTGGCTCCCGCTTCCCATAAGAACGGAGAAACGGACGCGCGCGGTACCATTCCACTCTTCAGTGTACCGAGCCGCACCGCCGTGTCAACGTGCGATACATTGCAATTTCCTCAACGAGTTCCCGCGACATCGGTCGCGCGCCATTCAACGCAGCGAGCGCGGTCGATTCACTGCCGCCCGATGCGGGGCATGGCCGCCTTCAATGGCAGATCGAACACGGGCCAATTCGGGCTAGCGGCCCTGGCCGGTCGGACGGTTTTGCTCCGAGGCTCCTCCGCGCGGCGCCGCGGCCCGCCCGCCGGTCCCGAGCAAGGTGACGTTCCGCGACGGGACGTACCGACTCTCGAGCTTCAGCGTACGCACCGCGCCGGCCGGATCGGTGACCGACCGTACGAACGACGCCGTGAAGCCCTCGCGCGCCGACTCGACGGCGACCCGCTGGCCCTCCGGCAGGCTCGGCTCCGGCTCGACCACCGGCGTCGGATCGGCCGGCTTCTTGTCGGTCACCTTCGGCCCATCGACCTTGACGGTCCAGTTCGGCTTGGTCCCGTACAGCTCGAACGTCACGCTGCTCGCGTCGGCGCGGGACTGGATGAGGACGTGAGATGACGAGTTGTTCATGAACTGGAGATCGAGATTGGCATCCTCGTCCACCGTCGCGTCGAGCCCGACCACGCCCTTCGAGGCGTAGTTCGGGATCCAGTAGAGGTGCCAATTACGCTCCTCCAGTTGATAGCCGGACCAGAAGACCGGCTGGAACAGCGTCGTCGCCACCTGGCAGATCCCGCCCGCGACGGACGGCACCGTCTTGGGCGCCGAGCCGCCCTCGCTCGTGATCCCGAGGGCCACCTGGTACCCGTTGTCGATCGTGGTTGGGCCGAGCGCCTTATTGAACGAGAACATCTCGCCCGGCGCAATTACGTGCCCGTTGAGGCGCGAGGCGGCCAGCTTTATGTTGTGCTGCTTCTGGGGCAGTGAGCCGGTGAACGACGTTGTCGCACTCTCGACCAGCTCGCGCAGCCCCATCTCGGCGATCTTGTTCGAGTTAACCTTCGGGTACGCCACCTCGACCGGCAATGCCACCGCGCGCTCGTTGCGCTGCATGGCCTCGGAGACTAACTGTAGCGCGGCGGCCGGATCCATCTTCCGACCCTCCAGGCTCGGGCGGGTGGCGCGCGCTGCACCGCCGTTCCACTCCAACATCGCGTCGCGCGGCTCCTGTGTCAGCTCAGCGGCGATCTTGTCGAGCTTCGGCTTGAGATCCTCGACGTCGACCCGCACGTCCAGCGGCGTGGACGCGGTGCCGGTGAACACGAGCAGGTCCGCGATCTCGCGCCGCTCGATCACCCAGTGCTTGTCGCCGTAGTCTAGCGACAGCGGCGCCGCGAGGATCGCCTCTGCCTTCTGCTTCGCGGGCAGGCGCATGTCGTCTGTTGTCTGGGGCTGGAGCAGCGACACCGGCAACTCGACCACGTCGGCGCTCGCGTCGGCGCCGGAGCGCAACCGGCGCAGGGACTCGTCCACTTCCACGACGCGCCCGATTTGCGCGGAGGTGAAATCGAACGTCAGATCGTCCCGCATGTCCAACCGTGCGTTGCGCATCGGTCGATCGATCTGCGCCGCCACCGACTGCACGAACTGTGACAGGATCGTGCCGTCGAAGCCCTCCTCGGCCGCGACGGCGGTCCCGAATCGCAGCGCGTCGATCTGGTCCCGGACGCGGACGAGCGGGTCGCCCTCGCGCCCGACCGCGACGGCCTCGGCGAGCGCCGGCTCGGTCGGCATGCGGAAGCCGAGGGTACCCCAGTCGGTCTGCCACTGGTTGTCGATGGCCTTCACGAGCACCGGCCGCGCCGTGATCGTCCGCGCGCGCGCGTCGAGCGCCGCCCGCGCCTCGTCGGTCGACATGCCGCTTAGATCGACCCCCAGTGCGCTCACCCCTCGGTAGATTCGATCCTGATGCTCGTACTGATACAACCCGGCCGCGACCACCGGTGCCAAGGCGACGACCGCGAGCAAGATGAAGATCGACGCGAGCCACGGGAAACCACGAGACGGTGGCGCTGCATACGTCCTGGTGGGATGGTCGTCATCGAGGAGCGGAGCATCGAGCTGCCTGGCGCTGTTCACGGGTATGGCGGCCTCATCGGCGGAGTAGTGACGCAAGCGCGTCGGGGACGATCGACGCGTGCTCGTCGCGGCGCATCCGCGAAGCACTCTCCTAGTTTAACGGCCCGCGCGTCGATCCGGTCGTATCTCTCGTTCCGAAGCCATGACGATCTGTATACTCCGCCCGCTTTTGGAGGAGCGGCCGGTATCGCCCGCCGATTCGCACCAGAACGCGGAGAAGTATGTGACCGATCTCGTCGCCGAGCAGCCACCCGCATCGCCTCCACCCACCACGCCACCGGCCGGCCGACTGGTTCATCGACCGGCCGGCCCCAGGCGGACCTTCGACAGGCGGACCTTCGACGAGCGAGCCCGTTCGCTCGGAGGGATGAGCCCCGCATGCGCCCGATGAGCCGGCGCGCCGGGCGAGGCAGCGTAGTCGGGAAGCTCGCGCACCGCATCGCCGCCGCGGCCCTCGCGCTCGTCCTCTTCATCCCCGGTTCGGCCAACGTTCGCTTCTCCGACGCGGCATTCGCCGCCGACGTGCCGGCCGCGGGGCAAACGGACGACGACGAGGTCATCGACACCGCCCAGACCCCCGCCTGTCCACGCCCGACCCGCATCGAACCGACCGCCTGGCGGCTCGAAAGCGACGAGAACGTCAACGCGATGCGCGCGGCCACCGCACGGACGCTCTCCCGCGTCGAGGCGCACGTGTCCGGCGTGTCAGGCGACATCCACGGGTTCCGCGCCGGCCAGGATTACGGGCTGATCTACGCGCGCGACAGCGCCACAATCGCGCCGGCCGCCCAGTATCTCTACGACCTGAAATATCTGACCTCCTCGGTCGACGAGTTCCTCCAACTCCAGTACGACGGGGACACCGACGATCCCGAGGACGCGCTGTGGCGAAGTCCGGGCAAGCTCGGCGCGATCAGCGGCACCGTCGGCGCATCCGAGCCGCACGCGGCCAAGATGCTGGTGGTGTCCGACGAAGAGACCAGCCTGATCACCATGGCCTACGTCGCCTATCGGGCCGGCGCGGGGCCGCGCTGGCTCCAGGGCGCGCAGGGCGGCAGGACGCGCATCGAGCGGCTGAACCTCGCGATGGACTGGCTCTTCAAGGACCGCTTCGACACCGGCCTGGGCCTCATCAAGCGCGGCCACACCACCGACTGGGGCGACGTCGAGGTCGGGCAGGGCAACACGTCCGGCTCATTCACGCGCACCCCGAAGGACTGGACGGCGTCGATCTTCGACCAGGCATGGGCGTACAAGGCGCTCGTCCAGCTTGCCGAGATGAACCGCGCGGTCGATCGCCCGGATCTGGCCGAGAAGCAGCTCGGGCGGGCGCGGGCGTTGCGCCAGGCCACCGTCGAGCGGCTCTGGCAGCCGGCGCGCGGCCACTTCCGCACCCACATCCACGTGCCGGCTGTCCGGCACGACTTCGACGAGGACGCCATCATCAGCGTCGCGAACGCGCTCGCGGTCTACAGCGGCATCACCGAGCCGTCCGAGCGCGCACCGATCTTCAAGGCGCTCGAGCAATCGCGGGTTGCGGCCAAGGCGAGCAAGCCCGGCCTGACCCTCTATCCAACCTATCCGTCCGGCTTCTTCGACTATCCCCAGATGCAGCCCGGCCGCTATCAGAACGGGGCGGTGTGGGATTGGTGGGGCGGCATGCAGATCAGCGCCCAATTCTCGACGGGCTTCTCCGCGCTAGCGCGGGAGCACCTGGGCCTCGTGGCGGCCGACTGGGCACGCGCGGGCGGCGAGATATACGAGTGGCAGGAGCCGGCCAGTCGCAAGAATGGCGGGTCACCCGCCTACGCCGGTGCCGCATCGACCATGACCGAGGCGATTGTCCGCGGTCTCTATGGCGTGGAGGTCGATCCGAGCGGATTTTCGGTGGCCGCGCGCCTCGGCGACCAGAGCGGCGGCATCCACGCGAACCACCCGCCGACCGGGTGCTGGCTCGACTACTGGCACACGTACGCGGGCGACCGCATCGCCCTGGAATGGGACACCAACCACACCAAGGCCGGACGCGTGAAGGTGCTGCTTCCGCCGAGTGTGAAGGTCACGGCGGCGCTTCTCGACAACCGGCCGGTGAAGCTCGCGAGCGAGACGCTCGGCGAGGACACGTACGCGGTCCTGGATCGGCCGGCGCCGGTGGGCAAGCACCGCCTGGAGCTGCGCCTGACGTCCACCGGTGCCGGTGAGTAGCTCGCCACCCGCGCACGTGTGCCCCGTCCCGCTCCAGTCGTTGCGACGCCTCGCGCGCGGGCTCGTCATCGCGCTGGGCGTCGCGTCTACCGCGCCGGCCCTGGCCTACTCGGTGGTCCGACCGGCGCTCGGGTACCGCAAGGGCTGGATCGAGCTGCTCGACGACTTCGCACCGTGGCTGTACCTCGCCGCGCCATTTGCCCTGATCGTCGGCCAGCTCGTGGGCTCACGCGCGGCCATGGCGGCGGGAGGGGCGGCGAGCGCCATGTTCGTCCGACGCTGGGGTGGACGATTCGTCCGTTGGGACGGATGCCATACGCGCGACGCGACGAGTACCACAGCGGGCGCGCTCACGCTGATGACGTTCAACGTGCTCGCCTGGACGCGCGACGGCGACGATATCGCCGCCGCGATCGCGCGGATCGACCCGGACGTCGTGACCCTCCAGGAGATCGGGCCGCGGCCGATGGCGCGACTCTTGATCGCGCTCGGGGATCGCCTGCCGTACAGCGCGGTCCACGCGACGCCGAGCTCGGCCGGCACGGCGACACTCAGCCGCTTCCCGCTCTCCGACGCGGAGCCGTTCACGCTCTCGGCGCTCGGCGGGCACTGGTGCGCGCGCATGACCGTCCACGCGCCGACCGGCCCGATCGCGCTGTTCAACATCCACACGAAGATCCCCCGCCTGCGCATGTCGCGCCGCCACCTCGGGCGCTACTGGTTGCCGGCCGCGTTCCACGCCGAGCGGCGATTGGTCGAAGTCCACAAGCTCTGCGCGATGATTGACGCGATCGAGGGGCCGCTGCTGCTGATGGGCGACTTCAACATGACCGAACGCAGCGAGGATTACGCCCTCATCGCCCGACGCCTGACCGACGCCTACCGGGAAGTCGGGCGCGGGCTCGGCCAGACGTTCCCGGCCTGGCGCTCGGTCCCGCAATCCCTCCCGCTGCCGTTCCCGATGCTCCGGCTGGACCACATCTGGTACTCGCGACACTTCGCGGCCGTCTGGGCCAAGGTCGGGCCGAGCGCCGGCAGCGACCACCACTCGGTCGTCGTCCGCGTCGCGACGCGGACGCGCAACACCGATCCGTAGGGCCTAGATGGCCGCCTCCCAGAGTGCATCCTGAGATGGGCCGAGCCTGTCCGGAGTGGCGCCAGCTCGGGCACTTCCGGTCGCGCGCCGTCGTTGGAACGTTCGGGCGACGGCGCGCGACGTTGACGCGACCCGACGCATTCCGTAGGATGAGTCGCCGCTGTGACGTCTGTCGCCGACGTGGCCGCTCGTTCCCACTACCGCTCCGGGATGTATCGCGTGGACCCCGACTTCACGTCCGAGCCCGACCGCCGCTCCCGTGCGCAGGCCGACGCCGACGATCTGGTTGCGGCCGAGCATATCGAGCGGCTCCGGAGTGGCTCGGCCGAGGCCAGGGCGGACGCGCGGGCGGGGCTTGCCGCGATCTTCGCGCGGCGCGGCCAGTTCGATCTCGTGGTGGAGCTGCTCGAAGCGAACCTGACGCTCGGGCGCGACGATCCGGCTGACCTCCGCCGCCTCGGGGCGGCGTACCGCGCGCTGGGACGGGACGACGAGGCGGCCACAGTCGCGCTCCGCGCGAGCCTGGCCGCGAATCCGACTCGCTTCGAGCCACGGTTGCACGACGATGCGCCGACTCGGATATTCCAAGAGCCGTACTCGCCGCCCGACGCCACTCCCACATCGGGCGCCCCCCGCGAAGCGAGCACGCCACTGACCGGCATGGGCACGTCAACCGGGATGGGCACGTCGTCGTCCTCGGTCGGGCGCGAGCTCGACGCACATCCACTTACCGACGAGACCAGGCCGCTGCCGCTCTCGCCGACATCCGACGCGCATGCCTTTCCCGACCCCCGAACCGCATCGCTGCCGACCTCCGAGCGGCGCGAGCGCGCGGCTCGGCCTGACTCCGCCGGGACTACCCGTGTGGGACGAGCAGGTCGCGAGGCTCAATACCGCCGGCCGGTCCGCGCCGAGCAACGCTCGTCTCGCCTCGCCCTGGCCGTCGCGGCCGGCGTCGTCGTCGCGGCGCTCGGGGTCGCCATGCTCGTGCGCGCCTCCATTGCCGGCTACCCTTTCACCGCAACTGGGGAGGCGTTTCCTCCGACTCCGTCCGTACAGGTCGCCGGCGAGTCGGTCCCGACCATCCAAGCTGGCGCGCCTTCGGAGGCTCGGTCCGCATCGTCCACCGTAGGCGCCCCGCGCGAGCCATCCGAACCTCGCGAGCCGGTCGCGCCGACCCAATCTGCGCCGGCAGCGGCGGCCAAGCCGGCGCCCGCACCGGCACTGCCGGCAACAGTGGCCACGCCTGCGCCCGCGCCGACCGTCCAGGCAACCGCGCTGCCCTCGCCTATGGCAGCGAGTCTCGAGGATGCTGCCGAGCGCGCCAAGGCATTCACGGCACTCGTGGTAACCGACAGCGGTGTCGGCTCGGCATTCGCGGTCGGCGCCGATCGCTTCATCACGAACTACCATGTCATCGAAGGCGCGCAAGCCGTCAAGGTGCGGCTGTCGGACAATCGCGTACTGACCGCAACGGTGGTGCAGTATGACGAACGACGCGACCTCGCGATGCTGAACGTGGCCAACTCGTCGGCGCCGCCGGCAGAGATCCGCGACGCGCGCGAGCTGAGACCGGCCGAGACGCTCCTGGCCATCGGCTTCCCTCACGCTACCTTACTGCGCCCATCTGAGGCCTCCGTCGCGCGCGGGATTCATTCCGCTCGATGGCAATCCCCGTGGGAGGTGTGGCACGTCCAAACGGACGCCCCGGTCAACCCCGGCAACTCAGGCGGGCCACTGGTCGACACCCAGGGCCGCGTGGTCGGCGTTGTCACGATGTCGTTGCGCGGGGCGGTCGGGCTGAACTACGCGGTAGCCAGCGACGAGTTGACGTCATTCATGCAGGGACGCGGCGCCATCACCACCGCTCCGCCCACGGTGCAAGTGGCCTCGCCTGGGCAGGCGCCCGCGCCTGGACAAGCGCCCGTTCAAGGCGCGCGGCCCCAATTGGGCGACGTGAAGGTGACTTCCCCTCCAGTCCCGCCGAACGGAAGCGCGACGCTCTCATTCGACGTGACTAACCCGAATACGGGGCCGATCAAGGTTGCACTCGGGGCGTCGATCAGGCTCGGCAGCGGCTCCTGGATCAGCGACCCGTCGAACGACCGCGTCGTCATCGTCCCACCGGGGCAAAGCACACAGACGCGCCAGTTCCGCGTTCCTGCTGCGGCAGCACGCGGGGTCTACGACGTGTGGGGCAGTCTGCTCAGCGAAGACCTCAAGGGCAGCTTCGGCCAGTCGGTCTTGCCGGCGGCGCTGACGGTCGGCGCGGCGCCGGCAGGGCAGCCGCCCGCGCCGGCCCAGCCGGCACCCGCGACCACAGCGCCCTCCGCTCCATCCCCGAAGCCGTCCGCCGCCGAGGACGCCGTCCGCCGCTACTATCGCGCCGTCGGCGCCGGCGACCACCAGGCCGCCTGGGCACTGATGAGCCCGCGCTCGAAGACCGGCGGCTACGACGCCTGGGTCACGCGCTTCCGCACCACCACGGCGATAGAGGTCACGTCGGCCTCGACCGTGGCACAGACCGGCGCCTCGGCAACCGTGCAGGTGACGTTCGTCAGCACCGACCGCGAGAACGGCCGCGTCGTGACCAGGACATTCTCGGGAACGTGGCGGCTCGTCAACAGTGGCGGTGCGTGGCTGCTCGACGAGTCTTCCATGCGGCAGGCAAACTGACCGGCAACAGATAGATTGGCCGCCGCCCGCGAACGGGCCGGCGCGCTACTGCCGGGAGTTTGCAATCGCGACCCCGCCGACGATCAGCACCGCGCCGAAGAGGACGGGCCACGTCGGCACTTCCCCGACCATCGGGTACGCCAGAGCGACCGCCAGCAGCGGGATCAGGTATTGGAAGCTCGCCACGCGCGCCGCGTGGACGCGCTTGAGCAGGTACACCCACCCCGAGTACGTGATGCCGGTCGCGACCACCCCGCACCACAGCAGGAGCAGGTGCGTGCGGGTCGAGGCCGCGACGAGCTGGCCGAAGCCGCCCTCGAGCACCACCCCTAACCCGACCGGCACCATCCCGACCATGCTCGCCGCCGCCCCCATTGCCAGCGTGTCGCGGCCGGCTAGCAGGCGCCGCCCGAGCGCCGTGTACCATGCCCAGATCGCGGAGCCCGTCAGGGCCAGCGCGAGGCCAAGCGGGTGCAGCCCGCTCGAATCCAGGCCGCCGCGCAGCGCCACCACGGCCACCCCGACGAAGCCGATGAGGATGCCGACCACCGTGCGACGGGCCACGCGCTCCTTGAGGTAGAAGGTCGCCGCGAGCGCCACCATCAGCGGGCTGGCGTTCGCCATCAGGCTGTTCACGCCGGCCGGCAGGTATCCAAGCGACGACATCGAGAGCCACGAGCTGGCCGAAAAACCCGTGATGCCCAGCAGCACGGCCGACGTCGCCACGCGCGGGTGGAAGGCCGCGACGACCTTACCGAGTCGGCCGGTCAGCGCGCACACGACGGTCAGCGCGAGGCAGGCGAGGGCGATCCGGGAGAACGCGAGTTGGGTCGTGGTGACCTCCGCGAGCGCGAGCTTGCCGACCGGGTGGAGCGAGCTCCAGATCACGACGGTCCCCAGCATCATGGCGAGCTCGGCGCGAGGCAGCCCGAACAGTACACCGGCCGGCTCGGGGCGCGCGACCGGCGGCGGCGCTTCCAGCGGGCGAGCGACGCGGCGCTCGCGGGCACGCGCTCACGCACGCTCAGGTCCCGCGTCGATCGCCGCGAGGAGGCTGTCGATGCTCGGCCGGTCGTTCGGGTCATCCGACGCATGCACGAGCGCGAGCCGGCCGCCCGGACCGACCACGAAGTCGCCCCCCATCTGGTGGACGTCCTGGTCGCCCTCGGCGCGCGGGAGGCCCCGCCCGGTGAGGGCGAGACGCACGTATGGCGCGAGCGTCTTCGGCGAGAGCAGGTCGAGCCAGGACCGCCGGCCGAGCCCGTAGGCACGGTACGTCGCCCGCGACTCGTCGAGCAGGCACGCGAACGGCAGCCGATGACGCCGCGCGAACCCCCGGACGCGGCGTTGGGCCTCGAACGAGATCACCAGGACGACGGCGTTCCGGGTCTCGAAGTCGGCGGCTCGTTGGCGCAACTGCGCCAGATGCTCCAGGCAGTGCAGTCACCCGAGCCAGCGCAGGAACACGAGCACGACCCAGCGCCCTCGGTAGTCGGCCAGGCTGACGGTCCCGCCATCGACATCCGGCAGCGTGAATCGTGGCGCTGCCTCACCGACCTTCGCCCCTCCGCGCGTCGTGCTCATGATGGCTTTATACTGGCGCGGCCCGCGGCCGGACGAGCCGCGCGGCCAGTGACGGGAGGCATGCGCCGGTGGCCGACTCGGCAGACCAGCCCGTGAGCGTCCACCCGAGCGACGGCGCGGCCCGCCGCATCTCGCCGCGCTCGGTCGTCGCGTGGGCCGCCTACGACCTCGGCAACACGATCTTCTCCTTCAACATCCTCTCGTTGTACCTGCCGCTGTGGGTCGTCAACGACATGGGCGGGCGCGACTCGGACTACGGCCTCGCCAACAGCGTGTCGATGGGGCTGATGCTGCTGACTGCGCCGCTGCTCGGCGCGCTCTCGGATCAGGCGCGGCGCCGGGTGCCGTACCTGATGGTCTCCACGCTCGTGTGCGTCTCGCTGACTGCGTTCTTCGGCCAGGGCGGTCTGGCTACGACGCTCGGGCTGTTCATCGTCGCCAACTTCGCCTACCAGGCGGGGCTGATCTTCTACGACGCCCTGCTGCCGGCCGTCAGCACGGAGCGGAATCGCGGCAAGATCGGCGGCATCGGCGTCGGGGTCGGCTACGTCGGCTCGTTCGTCGGCGTCGGCATCGGGCTGCTGGTGCTCGCGCGCGACCCGGCCGACAAGCCGCTGGTGTTCCAGCTCACCGCGCTGCTGTTCCTGCTGTTCGCCTTGCCCTGCTTCTTCTTCGTGCGGGAGCCGCCGCGCGCCGGCGCGAAGCCGCTCGGCCTCGCGAGCCTGCGCAGCGCGCTCGGCGAGCTGGCCCAGACGACGCGCCGCGTCCGCCAGTATCCCGGCTTGGGCAGGTTCCTGGTCGGGCGCGTCTTCTACGCGGACGCAGCCAACACGATGATCGCATTCATGGGCATCTACGTCACGAACGAGGTCGGCTTCGGGGAGCAGCAGACCCAGCTCCTGCTGCTGTCGGGCATCGCCGCGGGGGTGGTCGGCGGCCTGCTGTGGGGCGTGGTGGTCGATCGTGTCGGCGCCAAGCGGACGCTCTTCGCGGTCCTGACGCTCTGGATCGGCGTGTTCGCGCTCGCGGCCGCGATCGGCGGGCTTGGGCTGCCGGCCGGCCTTTTTTGGATCGCCGCACCGCTCTCGGGCCTGGCGCTCGGCGGCACCTGGGCGGCCGACCGGCCGCTGATGCTCCAGCTTGCCCCGCCGCGCTACCTCGGCCAGTTCTACGGGCTGTACGCGATGGTCGGCCGCTTCGGCTCGATCGCCGGGCCGCTCATGTGGTCGTGGATCGTCGATGGCCTTGGGCTCGGGCGTCCGGTCGCGGTCCTCTGGCTGGCGGTCATGGTCATCATCTCGATGGCGATCCTCGCGCCGATCTCGAATAGGCACGCCGCCTGGAAGCCGGAGGATCTGGTGCCGACCGAGGCCTAGCGGGGCAGCGCCGTTGGGGCGATGTGCTACCCTGCCGGCCGCGTCAACACACGACATGGAGGGGGCAATGGCTCGCATCAATCGCGCGGTCGAGCTGCTCAACCAGAAGCAGCCGATCTACTACACCACCGTCAACGAGCCGACCTACGAGCGCGGCCGCGAGATGGCCGGCACCTGGGCCGACTTCATCAACGTCGACATGGAGCACCACCCGTTCGACGTGGCCGGCCTAAGCAAATTCATGCAGGGCCTCGTCGATGGCGGCCCCACGAAGAGCGGCCACCGCACGCCGGCGGTGATCGTCGTGCTGCCGGCCACCGGCCGCAGCGAGGCGGTCATGCGGGCCAACGCCTGGATGGTGAGCCAGGTGCTCGGCTGCGGCGTCCACGGCATCCTGCTCGTCCACGCCAACGACCCGGCCGCCGTCAAGGTATTCGTGGAAGCCTGCCGCTACCCGTTCAACCGCGCCGCCGTCGGAGAGGGCCTGGACGAGGGCGAGCGCGGCTCTTCCGGCCAGAAGCACGCCGCCGCGATCTGGGGCGTGGACGTTCCCGAATACCTCAGCAAGGCCGACCCGTGGCCGCTCAATCCGGACGGCGAGCTGCTGCTCGGGCTGAAGATCGAGAACCAGACGGCGCTCGGCAACGCGGAGAAGACGACGAAAGTGCCGGGCATCGGGTTCGCCGAGTGGGGCCCCGGCGACATGGGCATGTCGTTCGGCCACGCGGACGCCCACGACCCGCCCTACCCCGCCGAGATGCAGGCAGCGCGCGACCGCATCCTCGCGGCATGCAAGGCGGCCGGGATCGGGTTCCTGGAGCAGGTCACGGCCGAGAATGTGGTCGAGCAGATCGCGGCCGGTGTGACGATCGGCTCCGGCAACCAGAGCGAAGCGGCCGCCACCATCGGCCGCAAGCACACCGGCCGCACGATGCCGGTCTAGCGTTCGGTCCCAGTGGCATAGCCCAAGGGCGTTGTCAGGTCGACAATCGCCGCAGCATCCGCACCAACGCCGAATCCGTCGCCCGAGCCGCGCCCGTCGGCTCGGGCGACTTGTGTCCAAGCTGCCCCTACGCGTCACTACGTACGTGCCCGTTCTCACTCTGAACGGGGCAAGCGAGGAGCGTTGCGGCAATGTCGGAGTGGCAATCTTTCCGATACCTCGCGGACCACTTCGAGAAGCACGGCCGCTCGGTCGGGGCGAGATGTGCAGAGGAGTACGACGCCAGCGCCCGCGCACTACTCGCCCGCGATGGCACGGTCACGTTCTCGTACGAGGATGCGACTACCTACGAGATCCGCGTCGGCGTTTAGCATCCGGAGACGCGGCTTTTCACGATTTTGAGCGACGACGACCGCCGGATCGTCAATCATTTCAGGACCGACGACCGCTACGTCCGTGGCCTGATGAGGAGGTTTTGAGCATGCATGACAGTCGGTCGGATGGCGCGCGCGCAACACTCAAAGATCCAAACCTGGACGAGGGCGAGTTGCTACTCCGTCTGCACTCGAAACTGGTCCACCTCCACGTGAGTCTGGCCGAAGCCATGAGCATCGATCGTTCTGTACATTTGCGCCCGCTAGACGAGTTGCGCGGCATGATCGACGCCATCCAGGCGAACGAGCGGTTCCGAGCCGCGAACGCCGAGCGTGACTCACCTGGGTGGTCGGTGTCCAAGACCTGATGACCATCAGCGAGTGAGTGGGCGACGCTCGACGGTGCTTCGGATCGGTATGCTGCCCTGACGCGACGGGCGGTGGCGGGGTATCCTGTTTACACAATGATGCCGTGCCCGTGCCGGCACGCGGCGTGAGACAGGCGCTCGGCGCCGAGCGCCCAACGCAATGGAGGGGACCATGCCTGGCTTGACCACCGCCCAGCGCGAGCAGTTCGACCGCGACGGCTACCTCGTCGTCGAAGGTGTGCTCGACCCGCGCGAGGATCTCCAGCCCGTGCTGGACGAGTACAACCGCGTCCTGAGCGGCATCGCTTCGTCGCTGCTCGACGAGGGCGCCATCGCATCGACCTACGACCATCTGCCGTTCACCGAGCGCCTGACCGCCATCTGCCAAGAGAGCGGTCGCAACTTCCCGAGCCACTTCGACATCAGCCTCCCGCAGCGGGGCGTGACGTACGACTCGCCGATGCATCACGGGCCGGCCGTCTTCAACCTCCTGACCAACCCGAAGCTGCTTGCCACGATCGAATCGATCATCGGCCCCGAGATCTACTCGAATCCGGTCCAGCATATCCGGATGAAGCTCCCCGAGCGCGCGGTCGCCAAGGGGTCGTACAATGGGCTGGTCACGGCCGTCGATTGGCACCAGGACAATGGTGTGATCCTGCCCGAGGCCGACGAGGCGACGATCCTGACCGTCTGGCTGCCGCTGACCGACTCTACCGTCGAGAACGGGTGCCTCCGCGTGATCCCCGGCAGCCAACGGGCCGGCCTGGCCGACCATTGCCCATCCGATCGCGGCGTGCGCATCCCGCCCGCCTCGATCGACCTGGACAAGGCTACGCCGCTGCCGATCCGGGCCGGCGGCTTCCTCATGATGCACCAGCGGACCGTGCATTCGTCGCTCGAGAACGTCACCGATGACGAGGTCCGCATCAGCCTCGATCTTCGCTACCAGCCGGTCGGCCAGCCGACCGGGCGGCCGACGTTCCCGGGGTTCGTGGCGCGCAGTGCGAGCCGGCCCGAGAGCGTGCTCCGCGACGGCGAGACGTGGGACGAGCTGTGGCTCGCGGCGCGGCAGCGGCTGGCCCAGGACGAGGATCCGGCCTACAACCGCTGGCGCTCGGACGCGCCTGCCTGCGCCTGACCCGCGCCGGCAATCCCGGCGCATCGGTTTCCTGACGAGGGGCGTTGCCTTCTGGCGACGCCCCTCGTTGTCGTGTGAATTCGCGTTCGGGGTTGTGCCGCTCCGGTGCTCCGCTTGTGACGCGGTAGCCGATCCGCGCCGCGCACGTCGGTCGTAGACTCGGGGCAACGTCGCACGGCCCGCCGGCGCATACCCGCCGGCGGCGCCGTCACGGTGTTCGACCTTCGCACGCGCGAGTGACTTGGGACGTGCATGCGCGCGGCGCGGTCGTCGATGCCGGGCATTGCTAGCCGATTGGAGACGACCGCCGATGCTTCACCGTCCGCCGAGGAGCGCCTCGTGAGTCGCAGCCCGCTCTACGACCTCCCAACCGATGCCGACGGTCCGTCGACCGCCCGCCCGATCGACAGCACGTCATCGACGGTGCAAAACGCGCCGCGCGGCGACGTGCGCTACATCCGCCCCGGCCGTCGCCAGCCACCGAAGCGGCGCTCGCCGTGGCGGGCGTGGATCATCAGCGGCGCACTGGGCATCGCCGCGCTGAGTGCCGTGTGGATCGCGCTGATGCTGGCGCTGCCGCCGTTCGAGCGTCAGGCGGCCCAACCGGCCGCCACCGAGCCGGCCCGGACCGGCGCCACCGAACCGTCCGGGGTCCGCGCCACCGAGGCGACCGGGGCCAGCGCCACCGAGCCGGCCCAGGCTGCACCGACTGCCGCGCCGGCAGCGGCGGCCACGAGCGTCGCGGAGGCACAGGCTCCTACGGTCGCCACGCAAGCGCCGACATCCGTCGCACAGGCACAGCCGACCGCACAGGCGCAGCCGACGCAGCCGCCCGCCCCCGAGCGCCTGCCCGGCCTGGCGACCGTGACGATCCCAGCCCCGGCCGGGGCGACGACGCCCGCGAGCAGCCAGCAAGCAGCGACGCCCGCATCCGGTCAGGCCGCGCAGCCCGCGCAAAGCGACGGGACGTCCAGTCAGACTGTGCTGCCCGCGCCGAGCGACGCGGCGTCCGGTCAGGCCGCCTCGGGTGCGGCGCAGGCCGCGTCGGCGCCACAGGCATCCGCCCCCGCCGCGCCGGCACCCGCCGAGAAACCTGCCGCCCTGCCCGCCGAGGCGCAGCCCGGTCCGAGGGCGCCCGCGCCGATCCCGGCGGCCAATGCGCCCGCCGCGCAGCAGGCTCCCGCCAATCCGGCCCCCAAGCCGGCCCCGCCCGTAGCAGCCGCGCCGGCGAGACAGCAGCCGGCCGCCCCGCCGGCGGCTCCCTCGGGCGGCGCGTTCGGGCTCACCTCGAGCGTCTCGCCGGCGAATCCGGTGTCGGAGAACGCGGTCGTGACCGTCTCGGTGCGGGCGACGCAGAACGGCGTGCCCATGAGCGGCGCGTTCTGCATCGCGACGGTCTACTACCGCACCGCGTCGGCCAAGGTCCCGGCGGGCGGCTTCAGCACGGGCGCGAATGGCACCGGCTCCTTCGTGCTCGACGCCAAGGGCAGCACCTACGGCCACACGATCCCGATCGACGTGACGTGCTCGGGTCGCGGCGGCTCGGCCTCGGCGCGCACGAGCTTCACGCCCGTGCGCGGTCGCTAGTTTTTCGGCGAGGCCGCGACCGCCTCCGGGGCGAGCATGGTACCGTCACTGTCGAAGGTGGATGCGGCCCCGTTCGAGTGTCGAACGGGGCCGCGTCATGTCGTTCGGGGAACTGCTTTCAACTCTCGTCTGATCCTAAATCCTTCGATCTTGGCCACGCCGGAGACGAGATCCTTCGGCAGGCTCCGCCTACCTCAGGATGACACCCCAGTAGACGGCCAACGCCTTTCATCGTATGGTGTGTCCCAGAACAGACAGCCCATCCTCGTGAGGCTACGCGGATCGGTCGCGCTCACACCGACCGACCGAACTTGCGCTAAGCACTCGACCATGAGTCCGACCCGATCCGTCGGGACGCCCTACCAGTAGAGGCGACGCCCGAAATACAGTGCCCGACTTTTGTACAGGTGCTCAGTCGAAGGGTGGGTGCTGGGCCCACGGCGCGGCGGCCTCGAAGCAGGCGGACGCGCGGAAGACCGTCGCCTCGTCGTGCCACTTGCCGACGATCTGGAGGCCGACCGGCAGCCCCTCCGACGTGAACCCGCACGGCACAGTCGCGGCCGGCTGGTTGGTCAGGTTGAACGGCCAGGTGAACGGCAGGCGGTGGAACAGCGTCGGGGTGGGTTGGCCGTCGATCTCGCGCGGGCCTTCTTCGGGGCCGGGCTCGGCCGACCACGCCCCGACCGGCATTTGCGGCGTCAGGAGCAGGTCGACGTCGGCGAACCATTCGAGCACGGCATTGTAGTACTGGGTCCGCGCGAGCGCCGCCTGGGCGAGCTGGATGCCGGTCACCGTGCGGGCGTTCTCGATCATCTGCATCATCGTCGCCTCGATCCACTCGGGGTGCTCGCGGGCGTGATCCTCCTTGCGGGCGGCGACGCCGGTCTCGTAGAGCGTCTTGTGGGCCTCGAAGATATCGGGCCACCGCGGGTCGCGCTCCTCGACGGTCGCGCCGAAGTCCTTGAAGCGCATGGCGGCGCGGCGGGCGATCTCGCGGACCTCGGGGTCGCAGGGACCGGTGCCGAGGTCGCTGCTCCAGACCACGCGCAGGCCCGTAAGGTCGCCCTCGCACGCGGCCAGGTAGTCGGGCACCGGCCCGGCGATCGACAGCGGATCGCGCGGGTCGGGGCCGGCCATCGCGCCCAGGAGCATGGCGCCGTCGCGGACGGTCCGCGTCATCGGGCCGATGTGCGACCGCCCGCCCCAGTAGTCGGCGGCCGGCGCGTACGGCACCCGGCCGAACTGGGGCTTCATCCCGAAGATGCCGCACAGCGCGGCCGGGATGCGCACCGAGCCGGCGCCGTCGGAGCCGTGCCCGAGCGGCCCGAGCCCGGCCGCGACCGCCGAGCCGGCGCCGCCGGACGACGCGCCGGAGGTGCGGCCGAGCTTCCAGGGGTTCTGGCACGGCTCGCCGAGGAAGTTGTCGCACATGTCCTTGTAGCCGTTGTGCGGCGTGTTGGTCTTGCCGAGGAAGATCGCGCCGCTCCGCCGCAGCCGCCCGGCCGCGACGCCGTCGATGGTCGGGACGTTGTTCTCGAACCACTTCGAGCCGAACGTGGTGCGGACGCCGGCGGTCGGCTCGAGGTCCTTGATCGAGAACGGGATGCCGTCGATCGGGCTCAGCTTCTCACCGCGACGCTGGCGGTCCTCGGCGGTGCGGGCGTCGTCGCGGGCGATGTCGGCGGTGACGGTGAGGAAGGCGTTGAGCGTCGGGTTGAGGCGCTCGATCCTGGCCAGGACGGCGTCGGCGATCTCGACCGGCGAGACCTCCTTGGCGTCGATCGAGCGTCTGAGCTCGGTGGCCGGCGTAAAGCAGAGGTCGGTCGCGTCCACGTGCTGCCTCCTACGTCCCGGTGGTGTTGGCTGCTGCATCATGACTGGCCGGTATTGACGCGGCAAGCCCGATGGCGGCTCCAGGTGCTCCCTCCCGCGCTCGTCCCTCGGGTCGGTCAGCGTCGCGACGTGCTCGCCGATGCTCGTCGGGCGCACCGGCGCCACGGTCCCCTCCGGCACCGCGACTCGGCGCCACACCACGCTACCCGCCAACGACTTGACGAAACAACTTCATGCAATCGCCCTGCGCTCGCGCTGCCGATTGCCCCTTCGAGAACGGGCCGCGTGCTATTCTTCGAGGGTAGCGACCACTCCATCGGCGGCAGCGTCCGCCCTAGCAGCGCAAGGTTTCGTCATCTCCCAGGCACACGGGCACCGGTCGGCAACGCACGCCGAACCGCGCCACGGTGGCCCAGATTCGCGCGCGGATCATGGCCACAATCACGCCGGCGCGGCGGCCGCCAACGGACGAAACCTCCTACTGGTCCTCAGTCTCACCACGGCGTACCTGGTCGCCGAGGTCGTCGGCGGCCTGTTCACCGGCTCGCTCGCGCTGCTCGCGGACGCCGGCCACATGTTCACCGACGCGCTCGGGTTGGTGATGGCACTCGTCGCCGTGCGCGTGGCCCAGCGGCCGGCGACGCTCACGAAGACGTATGGCTTCTACCGCGCCGAGGTGCTCGCGTCGGCCGCGAACGCGCTCGTGCTGCTCGGCATCGGTGGCTTCATCCTGTACGAAGCCTGGGCGCGCTGGGCGGACCCGCACCCCGTCGATAGCCTGCCGATGCTCACCATCGCCGTCGGCGGCCTGATCGTCAACCTCATCGGCGCGTGGGTGCTGCACGCGGGCGCCGCGCACAACCTGAACGTGCGCGGGGCCTACCTGGAGGTCGTGGCCGACGGGCTCGGGTCGCTCGGCGCGATCGCGGCGGCCGTCATCATCTTCTTCACCGGCTGGACGCCGATCGACGCGCTCGTCTCGGCGCTCATCGGCCTGCTGATCCTGCCGCGCACGTGGAGCCTCCTGCGCGGCGCCCTCGACGTGCTGCTCGAATCGACCCCGTCGCACATCGACGTGACGGCCATCTCGACGGCGATGGGCGAGGTGCCGGGCGTCGCCTCGGTGCATGACATCCACGTCTGGACGATCACCAGCGGCTTCATCGCGATGAGCGGGCACGTCCAGGCGCGGGGGCGGCGCTCGGGCGACGTGCTGCACGAGCTCCAGTCGCTGCTGGTCGATCGCTTCCACATCGAGCACGTCACGCTGCAAGTCGAGGGCGACGACCACATCGACGCGGGCGCCTGCTGCGTCGTCGATCCGCGCTGCCTGCCGGTCGGCGCGCGCCCCACGGCCCACCTGACCACGCCGGCGCTGTAGCCCTGGGCGTGCGCCCCCTACCCCGGTCCTTTAGAATGATTCTTGATTGGGCACCGGAGCACTGTACGCGCGACACGCAGACGAAGGGAGCACCATGAGCGACGGAACGACCAACGGCACGAGCAACGGGTCGGCCACTGGATCGGAGCAAGACCCGATCGCCGCGAGCGCGACCGAAGGCCAGGGTCCGGGGCAGGGGCCGCTCCTGACCACGCGCCAGGGACACCCGGTCTACGACAACCAGAACAATCGCACGGTCGGGGATCGCGGGCCGACGGTCCTCGAAAATTATCACTTCCTCGAGAAGATCTCCCACTTCGACCGCGAGCGCATCCCCGAGCGGGTGGTCCACGCGCGCGGCGCGGGCGCCCACGGCTACTTCGAGGCGTACGGCGCGGTTGGCGACGAGCCGATCGCCACGTTCACCCGCGCCAAGCTGTTCCAGACCCAGGGCAAGCAGACGCCGCTATTCGTCCGCTTCTCGTCCGTGATCCACGGGGGGCACTCACCGGAGACGCTGCGCGACCCGCGCGGCTTCTCGGTCAAGTTCTACACCGAGGACGGCAACTGGGATCTGGTCGGCAACAACCTCCAGATCTTCTTCATCCGCGACGCGATGAAGTTCCCGGACGTCGTGCACGCGTTCAAGCCGGACCCGGTCACGAACCGCCAGGACGCGAACCGGATCTTCGACTTCATCAGCCTGTCGCCGTCGGCGATGCACATGATCACGTTCCTGTTCAGCCCGTGGGGCATCCCCCAGGACTACCGCCACATGCGCGGCTCCGGCGTCCATGCCTACAAGTGGGTCAACGACAAGGGCGAGGCGGTCCTGGTCAAGTACCACTGGATCACCAAGCAGGGCGAGGTCAACCTGACCCAGGCGCAGGCCGAGGCGATCCAGGCCAAGAACTTCAACCATGCCACCCAGGATTTGTTCGACGCCATCGCCAAGGGCGACTTCCCCGAGTGGGAGCTCCAGGTCCAGATCATGGAGGACGGCGAGCATCCGGAGCTCGACTTCGATCCGCTCGACCCGACCAAGGTCTGGCCGCCGGAGCTAGTGCCGCTGCGGCCGATCGGCAAGATGGTTCTGAACCGCAATCCGGAGAACTACTTCGCCGAGGTCGAGCAGGTCGCGTTCGGCACCGGCGTGCTCGTCGATGGCCTGGACTTCTCGGATGACAAGCTGCTCCAGGGGCGGACGTTCTCCTACTCGGACACGCAGCGCCACCGCGTCGGTCCGAACTACCTCCAGCTGCCGATCAACGCGCCGCGCACGCAGATCAACACGAACCAGCGCGACGGCCAGATGACGTACCGCGTCGATAGCCTCGGCAACGGCGCGAGCCCGCACGTCAACTACGAGCCGACCAGCCGCGGCGGCCCGCAAGAAGTGAAGCAGACGTACGCGCCGCACGAGCCCGAAGTCTCCGGCAAGGTCCAGCGCAAGGAGATCGCCCGCACCAACAACTACGGGCAGGCCGGCGACCGCTACCGGGCGTTCGAGCAATGGGAGAGGGACGACCTGATCGAAAATCTGGTCGGCGCCCTCTCGACCTGCAACACGGACATCCAGGAGCGGATGGTCTGGCACTTCAGTCAGGCCGACGCGGAGTACGGCCGGCGGGTTGCGGACGGCCTCGGCATCAAAGTCGAGGACGTACCGGCGGTGCCGGCGGCGGTCGCCCACGGGGCGTAGTCTAGCAGTCAGGCGCGACGATCGTAGCACCGCGAGCCGCACGAGGAGGCCCTGAGGCGCGCAAGCCTCGGGGCCTCCCGTGTTCTCCATCAGCGGAGTGGATCCTCGAATGATCGCCCCCGCCTTGCTTAGCAGGACGGCTATACTGCTAAGCAACTTGCGGATCGGCGGGGGACCGATGGCTATTCGCGTACGCGTCAGCAGCAAGCATCAAATCGCCGTTCCAGCAAGCGTCAGGAAGCAGCTGCAGATCGAGGGCGGCGATCACCTGCTCGTCGAGGTCCGCGAAGGACACGTCGTGCTCGTGCCCGAGCCGCGCGACTTTGCGGCGCACCTGCGCGGGCTCCACCGAGTCATCTGGCAAGGCGTCGATCCGGATGAGTACGTTCGGCGTGAGCGCGACGCATGGCAGGATTAGCGCACATACTGCGCGCCCACCGGCGCGTCGGGATTGATACGTCGGTCTTCATCTACCACCTCGAAGGTTCGTCGCGGCTCGCCGCGCCAGCCGGCGTCGTGTTTGCGGAGCTAGCCGCCGGTGCGTTCGAGGGCGTCACGTCGGTCCTCACCTTGATGGAGATCGCCGTGAAACCTCTCCGGCTCAATCGGCCTGACATGGCAGATGAGTACGACATGCTCCTGGCGGCGTTTCCACATCTGATCGTCGGTAACGTCGATCGAGGCGCGGCCCGGCGAGCTGCCGAGCTCCGGGCCGCCTACCGGCTCCGTCCCGCCGATGCCCTCCAGTTCGCCGTCTGCCTTCAGCACGGAGCAACGGCGTTTCTCACGAATGATCGGGGCTTTCGCCGCGTCGGCGGGCTGCATGTCCTCCTGCTGGAGTCGTTCGCAAGTCCTGCGACCGACACTTGACCGACGACCGACACTTGACCGACGCCATGTGACGCCGCCGTCCCCGCGTCCAAACGTCCGGAGAGGTGCCCGGTCACTGGCGTCGGACTACTGCGGTCGGCGGCTACCATATCGCCAGGCGCGCGGCCTGGAGGCGAGCATGGGCGGCCAAGGGACGGCTTCAGCGAGAGACGTTGCGCAGTCGGTCGAAATTTTTCGGGCGCGGCAGGTGCTGACGCTGGCCGGCGCGCCGGTCGAGGCGCTGGCCGTGCTCGGCGAGCAGATCGTCGCCGCCGGTCCCGCCGCCGACCTCGTCGCGCGCTTCCCGGATGCGGCAGTCACGGACTTTGGGGATGCCGTCGTCGTGCCGGGCTTCAACGACGCCCACATCCACCCGTCCATCGTCGCCGAGGACCTGCTCAACCTTGACGTGTCGTCGGGCGTGGTCCGCTCGCTTGCCGCGCTGACCGAGCGGGTGCTGCGGCACGCCGCGACGGTCGATCCCGGCACCTGGATCCGCGCTAGCCGCTACGACGACGCCAAGATGGCCGAGGGCCGGCTGCTGACGCGCTGGGATCTCGACGAGGTCGCGCCGGACCACCCGGTGCTGGTCGTGCATGTCGCCGGGCACTGGGGCGTGGTCAACTCCCGTGCGCTAGAGTTGGGCGGCCTCGACGACGCGAGCGTCGCGCCGCCCGGCGGCGAGTACGGGCGCGACGCCGCCGGGCACCTGAACGGCGTGCTCTACGAGCGGGCGCTGTTCGAGTTCGCCTATCCGGCCGTGTCGGACGGCCCGACCATCGTGCCGGTGGCCGGACTCGAAGAGCGGCTCGGCGGGCTGCAGCGCGCGCTGCGGATGTTCCACGCCGCCGGGCTGACCTCGCTCGGCGACGCGCTGGTCGGCCCCCGCGACGTGGAGCTGTATGAGGAGGCGCAGCGGCGCGGGATCCTGAGCGCCCGGATCAACATGCTGCTGTCGTACGATGCGTTCGACGGCTACCGCCGGCTGGGGCTGCGGAGCGGCTTCGGCAGCGCGCGGCTGCGGATCGGCGGCGTCAAGGCGTTCGTGGACGGCGCGATCGGCGGGCGCACGTGCCTGCTCGACACACCATACGAGGGCCGCGACGATTGCGGCATGCAGACGACCATGACTGCCGACCTGGCCGACCTCGTCCGCGAGGTTCACGACGCCGGCAGCCGCCTCGCGGTCCACGCCAACGGCGACCGGGCCATCGTGCTGCTGCTGGATCAGTACGAGGCGGCCGAGCGCGCCACGCCGCGCCCGGATGCCCACCACCGCATCGAGCACTGCTCGATCGTGACCGAGGAGATCGTCGCGCGCATGCGGAAGCTCGGGGCGATCGCCGTCCCCTTCGGCAGCTACGTGCAGTACCACGGCGGTTCGCTGATCGACTGGTACGGTGCGAAGCGGGTCGAGCGGATGTTCGCCGTCCGATGGCTGCTCGATGCCGGGGTGGCGGTCGCCGGATCGTCGGACTACCCGTGCGGGCCGTTCGAGCCGCTGCTGGCGATGCAGTCGTGCGTCACCCGCCGGGCGGCGGATGGCACGCTCGTCGGCGGGAGCCAGCGGATCACGCCGGCCGAAGCGCTCGCGCTCTACACGACGGCCGGGGCGTTCGCCTCGGGCGAGCAGGCCGTCAAGGGCTGCCTCGCGCCCGGCCACCTCGCGGACTTCGCGGTCCTCGGAGCCGACCCGACCGAGACCGATCCGGAGCGCATCTCTCAGATCGCGGTCCAGGCCACGTTCGTCGGCGGCCGGCGAGTGTGGGGAGCGGAGTAGCTACGTAAGCGGCGACCGGCTCTCGCGGCTGCCGAGGCCCGCCAGCAGCCCGGTCGCGGCCCACAGCACCGTCAGGAGCCACCCCTGGAGGCGCGGCTCGTCGAGTTGCGACAGGATCACGGCGAGCATGACGCCGAGGGCTGCCAGGGTGATCTGCTTGCTGAGCGCGGGCCGGTGGAGCTGCACGTCGAGCAGGACGTTGGCGGCGACGCCGCCGCACATGCCGAGCGCGTAGATGAGCACGTAGGTCCAGAACGTCGACATCACCCTGATCGTTCCAGTCTCGTTCGGATCACGCCGCGTTCGCTCGAATTGCGCCGCGCTCGCTCGGAACGCGGCGCGCCCGTCTGCTCGCCACGGCGCACGCCATAGCATAACCCGGCGCGAGTAGAATTGGCGCTGGCCGCCGACCGGCGCACGGGCGGGCGGGTCGCGAAGATTGAGCGATCGGATCGAAAACGATGAACGACGTGTCTCTGGTCACCGGCGGGGCGGGATTCCTCGGCTCGCACGTCGCCGAGGCGCTCGTCGCGCGCGGCGAGGACGTCGTCGTGCTCGACGATCTGAGCGGCGGCTTCCCCGAGAACGTGCCGGCGGGCGCCCGCTTCGTCGATGGGAGCATCCTCGACGTCGAGCTGGTCGAGCGGATCTTCCGCGAGCAGCGCATCCGCCACGTCTACCACCTCGCGGCGTACGCGGCCGAGGGCCTGAGCCACTTCATCCGGCGCTTCAACTACAGCAACAATCTGATCGGCAGCGTGAACCTCATCAACGCGAGCGTCAATCACGACGTCGAGTGCTTCGTGTTCACGTCGTCGATCGCGGTGTATGGTGCGAATCAGGTGCCGATGCGCGAGGACATGGTGCCGCGCCCGGAAGACCCGTATGGCATCGCCAAGCTCGCCGTCGAGCAGGATCTGCGCGCCTGCCGCGAGCAGTTTGGCCTGAACTCGGTGATTTTCCGGCCGCACAACGTCTACGGCGAGCGCCAGAATATCGGGGACCGCTATCGCAACGTCATCGGCATCTTCATGAACCAGATCATGCAGGGGGAGCCGCTGACCATCTTCGGCGATGGTTCGCAGACGCGGGCGTTCACGTATGTGGGCGACATCGCGCCGGTGATCGCGCAGGCGCCCTACACGCCGGCGGCATTCGGCGAGGTGTTCAACGTTGGGGCGGACACGCCGCACGAGGTGGGACACCTGGCCGAGGCGGTGTCCGCGACGCTAAGGGTCGAGCCGAACGTCCGGCACCTGCCCGCCCGCAACGAGGTGGTCCACGCCTACTCGTCGCACGACAAGGTGCGCGCATACTTCGAGTGCCCGCCCGAGACGAACCTCGAAGCGGGGCTCGCGCGGATGGCCGCCTGGGCGCGAGAAGCAGGCGCCCGCCAGAGCCGGCCGTTCGACGACGTCGAGATCCCGCGCGGCCTGCCCCCTGCCTGGCAGGCCACCGTCGCTCGAGCCCGGCGAACGATGCCCTGACCCCGGAGCAAACGGTAGAGGCGCAAGATATGACCGAGGGGTTCCGGCCTGACATCCCGCAATCGGTCTTGGATCAGATTTACGCGGCGATCGATGCCGAGATTTATGTCATCTCCCCACATGTCGCTCTACGGGCGGCACAGTATGGCTACTCGCTCGCCGATGCCGTCCGTGTCGCCCGGCGAGGGACTCCAATCGAGTGGTATCCTGATCGAAACCGAGCACTCTTCGCAGGGCAGGTGACCATTGAGGGCCGCGTGACCTGGCTTCATGTGGTCATTGGCTACGCTCGACATGTGCCGGTGGGCCTCGCGACCGCGTATGTGCCAAATCCCACCGAGTGGGTAGATCCACCGATTAGAAGGAGAACCCCATGAGCCAGACTGGTCCGAGCGCCGCTCAGACGCAGACACGCTGGCGGCTCGGCACGACCACCATGAGCCGCCGGCGTGGCGATGTCATAGTCAGCATCGAGGGTGTTCCGACGTATCAAGACGGTGCAGATGGCGAGGCTATGATCCCTGGGCCGCTAGCTGTCACGTTGGACGATGCCATGCTCGCGATGCTCGACGAGATCGAGCAGTCGAATGCCAAGCTTTCCTCGGAGCGTATAGCTGGCTGACGGATCGTCCTGAGACGTGGAGCTTGGATGAGTCCGTGGCAGGACGAAGGATGCAGGGGATCATGCAGGATCGCGACGAGCGGGCGATGATCGCGGTTGAGGCGGGCAAGCGGGCCGGCTACACTGCCGACACGCACCATGAGTCGGGCAGGCAGTTCGGGCCAACATTGGGCGTCTTCTCCTGGCTCCTAACTTCCGGCTCCTGGCTCACCGCCGGAGGGCTTCCATGCCGACGATCGACGAATTACTGGCATCCGTCGATGCGGCGCGCGACGAGATCGTGCGCCTCCATCAAGACCTGATCCGCATCCCGACCGTCAACTATGGCTCGCGGCCCGACACCGGCAACGAGACGCCCGCCTGCGAGCTGCTGAAGGACAAGCTCGGAAGCGCCGGCATCGCGTCGGACATCTACGAGTCGGCACCGACGCGCGGCAACATCATCGCCCGCATCAATGGCGACCCGGACGGCACCAAGCTGCTGCTGATGTCTCACACCGACGTGGTGCCCGTCGAGGACGAGTCGCTCTGGGAGCACCCGCCGTTCTCCGGCACCATTGACCGCGGCCGGGTCTACGGGCGCGGCGCCGACGACGACAAGGGCGACGCGACTGCGCACTGCATGGCGATGGTGCTGCTCGGGCGGGCCGGGGTGCGGCTCGGCGGCGACCTGATCTACATGTCGAACGCCGACGAGGAGTCTGGCGGGCGCTGGGGCGCCGGCTGGATCGCGGAGCACCACGCCGAGAAGGTCAAGGCCGACGTCGCCATCAACGAGGGCAGCGGCGCGCCGATCCACACGCCCAAGGGGCTGATCTACCCGATCTGCACCGGCGAGAAGGGCCGCCTCGAAGCGAAGATCAGCAAGATGGGCCGCTCGGGGCATGCCTCCCGGCCGTGGGCGACCGAGAACCCGGTGCCGACGCTCGCCCAGGTCATCGACAAGATCGCCCAGTACGAGCCCGAGATCGACGCCTCGCACCCGTTTTTCCGCGAGGTGCTGGAGGCGCTCGGCATCGACCAGCAGCCGAACGCCGAGAACATCGACCGCATCGCCGACCAGCTCGCCGCGCAGGGGCAGGAGGCACTGGCCGTCACGTTCAAGGCGGCCTCGCGCATGACGATCACGCCGACCATGCTCGACGCGGGCATCAAGAGCAACAGCATCCCCGACCGCGCGCACGTCACCTGCGACATCCGCGCCCTGCCCGGCCAGGACGACCGCTACTTGAGGCAGGAGCTCGAGCACCTCTGCGAGGGCCACGGCGTCGATATCGACATCGACTACACCGCCGTGTCGAACGCCTCGCCGGCCGACTCGTCGTTCGTCGAGCTCTGCCGCCAGTCGCTGGCGAAGGCGATCGGCAACGAGGAGTTCCGGTTCGTGCCGGCGGTCACGGTCGGGTTCACGGACTCGCGCTTCTTCCGCCCGTTCGGCACCGAGGTGTACGGGTTCAACCCGCACCACCCGAACGCCGACCCGAAGCGGACCGGCGTCCACGGCAACAACGAGTATCTGGAGATCGACACGCTGCTGCTGCGGACCAAGAACGCGGTCGCGCTGGCGTGCCTGACGCTCGGACTCAAGTGACGCCCCGGATCGAGGCAGCCGGCGCGTCCGAGCGCTTCTCGGTGGCCTACCTCGTCGTCTCGGGCACGACCACCGCCTCGCGCGTGCCCGAGCTGCTGCACGGCCTGGTCGAGCTCGGCTTCGAGACGGTCCTGGCGCTCACGACGCCCAACTCGGCGCGCGTGCTCGCTCCGCGCGACATTTCGACGATCGACGGCGTGCAGCTCGTCGAGTCGTATTTCGACCCAGCGATCCTGCCGCGCCCGCCGTGTGGCGTGGTGCTCGTCGCGCCGTGCAGCTTCAACACGCTCAACAAGCTGGCCGCCGGTATCGCCGACAACCTGGCGCTGTCGGTGGTGGCCGAGGCGATCGGGAGGCGGACGCCGGTCATCGTCGCGCCGTCGCTCAATCAGCCATTGCTCGACCACCCGCGCGCCCAGGAGTCGCTGCGCGTACTGCCGTCATGGGGCGTCCGGGTGGTGCCGCCGATCGACGAGGGCGACGGGCCGCGTCTCGCGCGCACGGCGACGATCCTCGACGCGGTGCGCCCGCATGTCGCGGGCTAAGCCGGTGGTCCATCGCACGGGAGGAGGCGGCGGCGCTACCAACAACCCTGTCATCCCTTCGCTTCGCCCAGGGCAGGCTCTGAGCGAAGCGAAGGATCTACGGGCTTGCATGTCACGCGACGTGTGGTGCTCGTCAGTCCGTAGATCTCTCGCAGGCTCCCTCGAAAATGACCCGCCAGGGGCAGTTTTCATCGTCTATGGTGGCCCCGAAGGGGTCATGAGTTCCTCGGGATGACAGAGGTATTGCGTCACTTCTTGAGCTGGTCGTGGCCCCAGTTCATCAGCGAGTATCGCCAGGGCGTCTCGCTGATGTCGCCGCTCGGGCGCTGCGCGAGGTGGCGGCTGACGTAGCCGGTGACCTTGCGCATATGGGCCAGGTCGTCCTCGGTGTAGTCGTCCTTACGTAAGCAGGCGGATGATGTGTCGCCCGGATTGGTGGCCGGTCGATTCGCTCGCGCCGTCCCTCTTCTGCCCAACGGCCTTCGACTCGTCCGAGTCGAGCCAGCGCTTCAAGGCGGCCGGTGTCATGTTGACGGCGTGCTCGAACTCCCTGACCACGTCCTGCTGCGCGTCGGCGCTCATTGCTTGCTCCCGCCCTTGGACGCCCCGTGCTCGGACGCGGACAACTTCTTCAACGCTTCGGGCTTGTGGGCGGCCTCGGCACCGGTCTTGTCCGACTTGACGAGGTACTCGGGATCGTCCTTCGACGCTTTGGAGTGGTACCCCTTGAAATCGGTCGGCTCGGTCAGCTTCTTCTCGAAGCACCAGGGCATGCACACTGCATGCCAGGATGTGAACAAATAATAGACAGAAGGTCAATCCACGCCGAGCAGTCTCATTCCACGCATGCAGCGCGTCGCGGTCATCACCAGCGACGATGCGACGGCCTGTGTACTCCGTCGAGTCATCGACACCGCGCGTAGCCCGCACCAGCCCAACCGCCTACGCCGACGCCGAGACCGTGCGCCCCTGCTAGATGTTGCTTATCGACTGTCTTGGGCCGAATCGCAGGTATCCGAGCTGTAAGCGTTCAGGTACAACCGGTTGTGCTCAGTCAGGCGATGGACCACAACCGGTTGTGGTCCAGACTTTCGCTCCAGGGCACAGAAGTTTGATTTTCGGCGCTCGAGACCCAACAGCTTGTAGTCCTGACGGCTCCGACTACAACCGGTCGTGTCAAGGGGGCCTGAACGCATACTCCGAGCTGAGCACCAATGACTAGCGCTCTTGCGTAAGCGCTCTCACGAAATCGTGGAAGGCCTTATCGAATCGACTCCCAACCACCTCCACTTGGCGACCTCCCCGACATTGCTGAGCCCACTTGAGATAGTCGTTCTCGTTGCCGATCACGACAAGCTCCGCGCCAGTCTCACCTAGCGGGCCCCAGATGTGCCCATCGTCCGGATTTGGGCGCACTCCTACAATCCCGATGCGGGGGGGGGACTCTCACTCTTCGCGCCCACGCTTCTTGAGCAGAGCTAACATGGTGAGGCGTGACCTCCAGCGGCTTGCCTTGCATAAAAGCCGACATGATCGGGGGAGTACCGTAGCGATTTACATGCGCCCGCACCTTTCCTGGAGGGAGTACCTTCCTAGATGCACCTACTATGCGAACAGTATTTGACACACTTACAAGTGAATCAGTAAGGAACAGTGATCCCGACTCCCCAAATATTTTGTCGGGAAACCAATTTGAAGAGCCGTGAAGTTTCAGCAATTGAAACACATCTCTCTGGAGATTTTCCGTGTCATAGTTGATTGAGTATCCCAGAATATTGGCTGACAACTCAATCAAGCAGTCGTAATTGAGGGTGGAAAGCACATATCGAGAGGGCGGCCGATTTCTCGTGATGGAGGACAATAGTTTCCTATAGAGATTCCTGACGCCGGGGACGAACTCGGATAGATATACGGCCATGATCTTCTGGTAACTGCACACCTACAGCCCCAGGCGGCCAGGTCGCGGTGTGAGTTGTGGTTCTGTTAACCTGCCAGCACGATGGGAGACGAGGATCTGGATCGGCTGAGTCGAGAGGAACT